>ERZ724522.166-NODE-166-length-41890-cov-7.258731_pt1 | contig 41890 bp, 49 predicted proteins | sample MGYA00376055_ERZ724522 | MGnify/ENA primary metagenome ERZ724522 (study PRJEB28724, sample SAMN07190884) | wastewater metagenome | isolation source: effluent of sewage treatment plant in Hong Hong | place: Hong Kong | collected 2016-03-17 ... | reverse complement strand
ATGCAGAAGCCGTTCAATGCCATCAACGGGCTGGAAGCCTTGGAGATGGTGGTGCAAGACATTCGGAACCAGCTGTCACGGGACGGGCGGTTTCGCCAGAACCTGACGTACCACCAGTTGTCGTACGCGGTGCGGATCAACGTCAACACGTATCCGGCCGACGCCGGGTCGTTCACCGAGGCGGTGTCGGGAGCGGTCGGTCGGATGCCGGCCGGGCTGATGCTCGACATGCCGCCGGTGCCGGCGCCGCAGGAAGCGGCCGCGCAGGGCCACATCTACCAGCCGCCGGTGGCGGACGTGTCGCCGCGGGAGGACCTGGTGCCAGAGCGTGTCGAGCTCTCCGACGACGAAGTGCTGCGTCTGGCGCAGCAGCGCGGCCTGATGCCGCCGAGCGAGACGTCCGTGCTCGGACGTGCGCCTCGCGTGATGGTGACCGAGGAACCGAGCACGGTGGTGATCGACGAAACCCGGAACCCGCGCACGCTGTCGGAAGCGCCGCGCTCCGCTGGCGGTCAGGGCGAAGTCATCACTGGCGGCGCGTCGGAACCGCCGGCGGCCGTGTTGCAGATCGGCCAGCGGCACCGTCAGGCGTTCGAGGAGAACCAGGCGCTTGAGCGTGCGCGTGCGGGCGCCACGGTGGAGGTGGAGCGCACCGTCGTGAATCCGAACGCAGCGCGGCGTGAAGCCGGTCTGCCAGTGCCGAGCCCGACGCGAGTCGGACAGACGGTGGTGGATCTGCCGACGCCGACGACGCCAGACACCAACCAGTTCTAGGTTCGTGCTGCCCGTCTGGCGCTGCTGACACATCCGTGATGAAGCGGAAAAGGTGCGGGGCGCTGGCGGGCGGCACGGAGCACTTCCGGTTTTGCCCACTTTTGTGAGGACTTTCTTATGGATGCGTGTGTGAAGCACTCAATGCCGTGCGCGATGACGCGCAAAGACTTCGACGCCATCGCCAGCAATCTCGTGGGCGCGGTGTTGCCGATCTGTTTGTCGCCAGACAGTCCATTCGACGACGAGACAGCGGCGGATCTCGCCGCGCAAAATGCGAGAATCGTCGCTCATGCTTCAGGGCACATCATCTCGACGCCGATTCAGAAAGGCCAGCGGTCATGAACCTGAACGATCCAAAGATCCCGATTCTCGGCACGAATTCGCGCACCTGGCGCTCGGTCGGCATGTTGCCGTGGAAGCGCATCGACCCGCTGAGCGTCTTGCCCGGCGGTCAGATCGTGCAGGAGATGTTTCCGGCTGGCGTCGTCATGGCGGGGCTCACTGGCGAGCGCAGCGACGGCGAGAAGGTGGTCGTGCAGGCGCCGATCGACCTGCGGTTGCTCCAGCGGCCCGAGGAGTTGGGGTTCTTCTGGATCAAGACGTTTCAGGAGTTCAATGAGTACCTGCAGTGCTCGTGTGTGTCGGGTCGTCCGTGCGTGCGTCACGCGCAGGGGGCGCCTGAGCCCCCGAAGAAAGAGGACGCTCCGGCCGGTGGCGCCAAGCTGAAGCTGGTGACGCACTGATGGTCTGCGCGATTCACGGGTTTGTGATGAACATTGGGACGGTGGCGGAACCGATCTGCGGTCTGTGCCTGTTTGGCGCGCTGCACCGCGTGGAGCCAACGCCAACGGACGACACCGACGATCACGACGGGATGTCGCCCATGATCGGAGCGGAGTGATGGCGTTCATTGAGTTCAAGGGCCTGGTGCGAGCGATCAACAACCTCGCTGCGGCTATTCGTGGCGATCACCGGGCGTCGGCTATCCATCCACGGGTGCTGCGGGAAGTGCCCAAAGGCATCGTGGTGACCCGGGCTGACCCTGAGCGACGGGTGTTTCGTCAGGCGCTCGAAGCTGAGGTGGCGAAGCTGGGCCTGTCGCCACAGGATGCGAAGCGGCGTGTCGCGGAAATGATGAAGGCACAATATGATCCCCATTGGCGAGCCAACCACCGTCGTTCAGTTCTTTCGTCGTCATCGAGTGGATCCGACGCATCCCGATGACGTGGAGCTGTTGCGGCGCTCGTGCTTGCAGCCAGCGGAGTTGAAGGTGCCAAAGAAGAAAGTCAAGATCGACAAGTTCACGTTCAACGCCACGTTGCGCTGGCTGCTCTCGAGTATTCGCGGGGGCGAAGCGACCTGCGCCGAAGTGCTGCGCCAGATGCCGGCTGACGATCCCGACTACGGCTCGGTGCAGCAGTTGCTCGAGCATTGGGATCAGCAGACCACCAAACGGCGGTCGTTGGATCTCGCGTGCGTGGCGCTGAACATTGCGCCGGCGATGGTGTACGGCTGGTTTGCGAAGGTGTCGTTCGAGATCGGCAAGAACATCATGAAGGTGCAGGTGGCGGCCGCGGCGCCATTGCTGATGCAGACGTCCATTAATGAGGCGCTGAAGCCGGAAGGCTTGGATGAGCGCAAAGTGCTGTTCGAGTCGATCGGGCTCACGCAACGCCGGGGTCTGGCGATTCAGCAGAACAATCTGCAGTTGCCGCCTACGCCACCCTCTGACCAATCTGGCGTTGGATTTGAAGTCGATCAACGTCGCCTGTCGGCGCAGTTGCGCGAGGGCCAAGCCCGCAAGGCGTTGCCAGAGAAGGTCGTGCAAGGCACGGTCGTGGGCGAGCCGTAGGCCATGTATTCGCCCCGCGTGATTGAAGAAAAGCTGCAGATGCTGGCCGACGCCGATCGGCAGCCCGACTCTGGCGTACCGGAGTCGATGCGGTTTGATCCGGTGGAGCACACTCGCGCCGAGTGCCAGGAGATGGCCGTGCGCTTGGCGAAGAAGGTGGCGCCGGAGTCCATGACGGCGCTGACGGTTGAGGAGCGCCGGTGGATTCGACACGAGAAGCTGTTCTGCGCCGCGTCGTTCCCCTACTGGTCGGAGCGGTACGCTCGCATCAACGACTGGACGAATCGGCTGTCGTACTACACCCCGAACATCGCGCAGCGCATCGTGCTCGACATGTGGGGGCAGTTGGAGGACCGCGGGCTGGCGGTCATGCTGCTCCAGTTGAAGGCGCGCCAGACAGGCGTGTCGACCAAGACCGAACTAGCGGTCGAGCATCGCATTCAGTTCAACACGGACGTGAACGCCACGGTCGCCAGTGCGGACCCGGGGAAGTCGCTCAAGATGGCCGGCATGATTACGCTGAGCCTCGAGCACCAGCCGTGGTTTCTGATGCCGCGGGTGACGCGCAACGCCACCAGCAAGGTGCCTGGCGTCATTGAGTTTGGCGATCTGAACTCAGGATTGTCGATTCAGCACGGCGCGCAGTTCTCCGGTATCTCACGAGGTTCGACGCCGACCGTCGTGCATTTGTGTTTAGCACCCAATACATTAATTCGTGTCGCTGACGGGGCGCTGAAACCGATTTCCGAAGTGACTTCAGGTGACGTGGTGTGTGCCGGTGATGGTCGCATGGTTCCAGTTAAGGCCGCGTGGAAGTCGCCGCGCACGAACGAACTCACGTCGCGGATCAGTATTTGGGGCGAATTCAGTAGCTTGGATTCCACGAGAGACCATCCCGTACTTACGTCGTCAGGATTTCGTCCTGCTGCTGAAATCAACGCGGGCGATGTCGTCATGCGGGCGGTGCGTCCGATCACCAATGACGATGCCGAGCGCAAGGCGATTCTCGTCCACAAAGCCAGAGGTGTTCCGAGAGCGAATCGAGTCGAGAAGCCGCTGACGCGAGTCTTTGAATTGAGTCCCGCATGGGGCTATCTGGTGGGCCTGTATCTCGCAGAAGGATCATTGCAATCGGGTCCGCGTCGCACGGCTGATCGTAATGCGGTCGGTGTGATCCTGACCGTCCATGAAAAAGAAGTGGATCATGTGTCGGCAATGATTCGTGCGGCCACAGGACCATCCCAACATATCGGCATTCAACGGCGAACCAGCAAGTCGGTGAATGTGGCAATCCATGACGCGGCACTTGCTCGGTGGTTTTGTGCGGAAATTGGCGACCGCGACAATAAACGGATTCCTGATTGGGCATGGGGGCATGGTCGAGACTTCGCGTTGCAATTGATTCGCGGATACATTGACGGTGATGGGCATTGGGCGAAAGACTCGAACGAAATCGCAGCCACGTCTGTTCGGGTGCAATTGCCAGTACAAGTCAGAGAATTGGTGGCTTCGCTTGGGTTTGGGTGGTCGTCCGTTTACTACCGTGATGCCGGGGTGTACTACGAACGCAACTGTCGCCAAGCATGGACGTGGTCTGCATCCGGTGTGACTGGACAGCGAATCCGAGAAGCCTGCGGGATGCCATTCAAGCCTGCCGATGCGTCAGAGCATTGGCGTTACATTGAACATGATGGCGTGACAATGTTGGGCATCTCCGTCGTTGAGAGAGGTGATGGTTTCAGTGAATCGTTCTACGACCTTGAGGTTGATGATTCGCGGCATGATTTTTCTACGGCCCAATGTACGGTCCATAATTCGGAGGTCGCCAGCTTCAAGAATCCCGAGCAGTTGATCGAAGCCGCGCTGCTGCGCGCCCTGCACGAAACCCCGTGGGTGTTCGTGATGATGGAGTCGACGGCGGAAGGCCGATCGACCTACTGGCACAAGAAGTGGCTGGACACCAAAAACATGTGGGAAGCCGGCAAGTCGCGGTTCATGCCGTGCTTCTTGCCGTGGTACGTGGCGCGTGACCTGTACCCCACGGAGACATGGCTGAAGAAACAGCCGATTCCTGGCGATTGGATCCCGTCCGACGAAATCGTGCTGCACGCCAAGAAGGCGGCGCTCTACGTCCAGAGCAATGAGATGCTGTCGAAGTATCTCGGGTCCGGCTGGCAGATGAGCCGCGAACAGATGTGGTACTACGAAAGCGAGAAGTCGACGGCCGAACGCAACGGCGTGTTGAAAATCTTCCTGCAGGAAATGCCGGCCGACGACGCGGAAGCTTTTCAGAGTTCTGGCACCTCGGTGTTCCCGGCCGACACCATCAACATCTACACCAACGTGACGCGCAGCCGGCCGCCGGTCGGGCTCTACGGCATCATCAGTGAGCACATTCCGCGCAAGTTTCACCCGCGTCCGCATGAGTTTGACACCTCGAAACCGCGCATTGCCATCAATGCCGATTGGGGGCGAGGTGATCCGGTGTCTGGCGAGCTCGTGCCCCTGAAGTTCAAGGGATACACGGACACTGATCCCAACAACAAGCTCTGGGTCTTTGAAAAGCCAGATCCCAACGAAGCCTACGGCATCGGTGTGGACACGGCTGAGGGCGTCGGGCAAGAGCGGGCGGCGATCGAGGGTCTACGCAAGGGGTCGCCGTGGCGCGGCCCTGGGCAGGTCTGTGAGTTCGTGTCGGACACGATCAACGCCTTCAACCTGTGGCCGATCGCCATGATGGTGGCCACCTGGTATTCGCCCGGGCGCCGGCAGGCTCGAGCCGTGATCGAGTGCAAAGGCAACGGCGAGTCGGTGCAGTTGGAGATGCGGAAGCACGGGTGGACCAATTTCCATCCGTGGCAGCGGTACGATTCGAAGAATCTGGACCCGAGCCGTGGCCAGAAGATTGGCTGGTACACCAACGTTTGGTCGCGGGATCTGCTGCTCGACATGCTGCAATCCGCGCTGAACGACCAATGGATCGAGATTCTGTCGCCGTTCTTCGTTGAAGAAATGGACTCGTTTGAGGACAATGGCGCTCGAATGGAGCATCAGTACGGAGCGTACGACGACCGTCTGATGTCACTCGGGATGGTGCTGATCTCGCTGCACATTCTCGAATTGCGCGGGTTTCAGGCGCGTCGGGCGACGGGAGAGCGGATTCACGCGATGGCCAAGGAACTGCAGCCGGCGCATGACGATCCGACGTTCACGCCAAGCTGGCAGGCGCGTGACGTGAACATGGCGAAGCCGAAGAAGTTCAACCGCACGATGGCGCACTACTATTCGCAAGCAGGTAGAGGGAAACAACCATGAGCGTATTCACCCTGTTCACTCCTGATCCACTGCCGGAACCCACGGTCTGTCTGTTCTGCGAGAACGACGCCACAGTGATGGTGGACAACCAGCCGGTGTGCCCGTCGTGCCTGCCCACGCCGTGCAGCAAGTGCGGTCGGTTCTGTTTCGTGGGCATGTGGCCATCGGAGATGTGCGGCCGCCAAGGCCCGAGCGGTCACGGTCCCGTGTTTCGCGGGTTCGCGCAAGGGTTCGATCCCGTCGTGGTGCATTACAACCCCAAGACGGACGAGTATCGGTTCCCGGCGTCGTCGGAGTCTGGCAACCGCGTGCCGGCGGGATTCGAGAAACAGGAGTTGACAAATGTTCACCAAGTTCGTCGCTTCCAGCGTGATTGGAACCGGGTCGAACGACGCAAGGTGGACCACAGCGTGATCCGAGCGCAGCAGCGCATGGAGCAGATTCACGCGCTGCATCGGCCGGATCTTCGCATGGCGATGCAAGGCATGTCGGAGTTCGGCCGTGATTTGGCGCGCACGGCCATGAAGATCAACGACGAACGCGGGACCAAGAAAGCGTTTGATCCTGGCTGTCACTTGGAAGCCTTCGAGTACGACCGCAGCAACCGTGAACCGCACCGTGATGGCCGCAACTACTTCAGCGGTCGAGGACGATAGACATGGCCAATCCTGCCGCAACCGATTACCGCTGTCCCTCGCGCCATGCGCCAGAGAAGGAACGTCTGGCGTGGTTGAAAGAGACCAAAGGCCAGTCACTGGCGTGGCTGCAAACCCAGCCGAGCTACAAAGATTTCCAGAACGCGATCGCCATGTTCAATGGCCGCGGTGGCGATCTGCTGAGCAACGGCTTGTCAAACGTGAAGGCCGGCGAAGTGCGTCGTGACATTCGCGAACTCGTGGAAACGCTGGCCGATGTCGATGTCGTCTCGGCGTTCAAGAGCGACAACCCGGCGTTCTACGACAAGGCGAACGAACTCAACAAGCTCAACAACGCATGGTGGTACCACTCGCACCCGAAGGAAAAGCTGAAGGCGTGTTTGCAGTTGTGCGCCGTCATGGGCAAAGGGTTTCTCGGTCAGGAGTGGGACCCGGATCTGTACGGCAAAGGCCGCGGCGACATCGGGTGCTCCGCGTACGGGCCGCATGAAGTGCTGCCCGTGCAGTTGCCTCGGGACCACGATTACCAGAAGGCGTACGCGGTTCACATCGTCAACGAAATGCCGATCTCGATGGCGCACCGCAAGTTCTGGCGCCACATGGACAAGATCACCGCGGATCGACAGTCGCCGTCGTGGTTGAACAAGGGCATGGAGAAGCTGGCGAAGTTTCTGTCGCCGGTGCTCAATCTTCTTGGCGCTCGAGGCACGGGCCCGTCTACTGATCCGGTGTTCCCCACGGCCGACATCATCTACACCTACATTCAGGACGAGGCCGTCAACGAGACCGGCAAGACCATCGTCATGGGTGAGGTGGGCACGATGTGGGAATACTCGGTGCCGTCGCTGGGCACGATGATTGATTCCGGTCTGAAGAATCCGGTGACCAAAGAGCCGCTGATGCGGCCGGTGACGCACGACGAAGCGCGGATCTATCCGATGCGTCGGCTCATCATCTGGTGCTCTGGTGGCGTGCTGTACGACGACACGTCGTACTGGTGGCATGGCCAGGTGCCGGTCACGTCGTTCGACTTGGATCAGTGGGCATGGGAAGCGGTCGGCCGTCCACTGACCTACGACACGGTGGAACTTGAGCACTCCATGACGCGGTTGATGCGGTCGATTGACGATTCGGCCAACACGCGCCTGTCGCCACCGCTGGTCATCAACGAGGACGTGACGTCGGAGGACTTGGGCGAGGACTTTGATCCGCGCATTCCTGCTCAGACGATTAAACTCTCCACGTTGCAGTTGGACGCGATCAAGCCGCTGTTGCCCGCCGAGTTCTACAACGTGCCAGCGTTCATTCCTGACTGGATCGACCGACTGCAGAATCGCATCCAGCGCATCATCGGTGTGCTCGACGCGCAGGCGCTGGTGAAGGCGCGCCAGATGCCGGCCTCGGACGACATGGAGAAACTGCAGGAACTCGCTGGCCCTCTCATCAAGGGCATGAGCGGCAGCATCGAGTTGTCGATCACGCGCATGGGCGAGCAGTGGAAGTACTTGGCGTACGAATTCTACGACGTGAAACGGCGCGTGCAGATTCGCGGCAAGGATGGCGTGACGCCAGAGGATGTCGACGTGGACCCGGGCATGATGATCCCGTCGCATCTGCCGGGCGAGGACGATCAGATGGGCAGTCGCTTCACGCGCATCGAACGCGCCAAGTGGGCGGCCAACCAGATGTACTTCTTCATCACGCCTGGCGATCTGCACCGCATCACGCAGACGACGCAGAAGCTGTTGCTGATCCAGTTGTCGAAGGCTGGCGTGCCAGTCGACTGGTGGACGTTTGCGCGCTACTTCCAGTTGTCGGACTTCGCTCCTGAGCCAGAGGGCACGAAGAACATGCTGGAACGCTGGGTCGCGCAGCAGCGCATGATGATGGAGTTCCAAGCGATCGGCCAGCAGATGATGCAGCAGGCCGCGCCGGGTGCGCCGGCGCAGCGTGGTCGTCCGCCGTCAGGTTTGGAGTCACCGCAGTTGGTGCAGAAGGATGGCGGTACGCGGACGACGATTTCGCAGAGCGGCGGGTAGTCGATGGCGCCGCTTCCTCGGTCCATCAATCCGGGTGGTGAGCAGACCGTGCTGTCTCGCATCGTGCGCCGGGTGGTGATTCGTCACTACCCAGCGCCGGTGCTGGCGCAGTTTCTGATGTTGATGCACGAGCAGCGCGTCACGGGATCAGTGAACGTGCGGTTCAATTTTTCGCAGGGCACGATCACGAGTTTCGACGCAGAGGAGCCAGAGGCATGAAGTTCAAATCGGTTGGTGGTAAGCAGGTGGCCGAGCCAGTCGAGCGCAATATTTTCAACGAAGGCGAACTGCTGCCAATCAAGGGCGTGTGGTTTCGCGTGAAGCGTGTGGACGCGAAGGAATTGGTGCTCGAGCCGCGCTCGTTCACCAAGAGCATGAAGGAGAAGATTGAATCGGGCCGCGTGGTGCAACGTCAGGAGGTTGGCGATGCCGCTGAAGAAGGGACGCAGCAACAAGACCGTGAGCAGTAATATTCGCGAGTTGTACCGATCGGGCCGTCCACAGAAGCAAGCGGTGGCGATTGCGTTGCGGAAGGCCGGTCGAGCGCGGAAGCGCAAGTAGACGAACGTAGTGCCTTCGTGTAGGATCTGTAACCATGAATCTCGCGCAGGCAGTCACGAAAGCGACCAATCTCCTGATTGACGACGGCACGATTCGCAAAGCCACGGTGTTCCTGAATGACCGCATGGTCGTCAAGGCCACTCGGCAGCGCAAGATGGATCGTCGAGATCAGAGCGCCACCTTCTTGCTGACGTTGGGGCGACCCAATTTCGTCGAGCGCCGGTTCATCCGGCTCTGCAAGCAAGCTGGCGAACCGTTTCCGGTGAAGAAGGTTCGGATCCAGTATTGGCCGAAGAAGAAGCGGTGACGACGCATTACGAACGGTTGGAGGATTGTCCGCGGTGCCACGGTTCAGGTGTCGACCCGATTTCATCGTCTGGGGATGAATGCGTGAACTGCGGAAACATGACGTTGGCCGAAAGGGATCAGCATGTGCGCGAGTGGGCGCATCTGTGTAGTTGCGATGACTGCGAGGCGTCACGTTTGACAGGCACCTCGGATGACAAGTAGGTTGAACGAAGAAGCCCCCGAAGGCTTGTGACCTTCGAGGGCTGGTTTACACGGGAGAGGTGACTCCAGTGCAGAGGGCGATGTAAGGCCCATAGAATAGCACGACTGCACACGGACTGCCACCTCTCCCGACAATCCACACGCGCGGGGCCCCTTGCACTTCAAGGTGGCGCTCAGTGGCAGAGCCGTGGCTGTCTTTGTGAACTCCCGGCACACGAACACGCGGTGGAAGTGCAGTGGGCTCCGTCCCGAACGCCGACGACCTGCACCAGTGGTGACCTTCGGGTCATGCGCTTCCGCCAAACTCGGTGAAACAGACTCTGCCCCATGTCGGCAGTGACGGGCACCAGAGCGTTGGTCGTGCGGAAGCTTGAGCAGGGAGTCCCAAAGCCTGCTGTCCCTCGATCGCCCGAGGGGGCGAATTGCCAAGACCACGGGTTTTAGGGCGTTCTCTGTACGAAATGCTTGACTTGGCGAATTGTGGTGTGTTCAGATGGCGGCGTTGTAAGTTTCTGCCGACCAATTTGTCCCGAAATGGGATCCAGATTGAGGCCCTTGCGGTTCGCCGCTGGGGCCTTTTGTCGTTTCAGGGGGCTGTTCATGGCGCGTTCGATGAAGAAAATGACGAGCAAGGGCGGCGGCAAGGCTCCGATCTCGAGCCCGTTCAAGCCCGTGATGGCCAAGCGCAAGGCTGGCCGTTCCAAGGGACGCCGGTAGGATCTGATGTCGTCGTTCTCGATTCCCAGCGGTCTGGCACCGTTGCCCGGAGGCGGCCCGTCACAGGCGCCGACCGATCCGGCCTCTGGCGCCGAAGCCTTCATGGCACCCGCGGGTCCGACGCCACAACAGCAGGCTGATGTCAAAGCCGCTGTCCAGAACGTGAACCAGCAGTCGCGCATGGCGCAGTTGGCGCTCGACTCTCAGTTGCAGCAAATCCAAGGAATTGTAGGGACGTTTCCGCTGAACGGTAGCGAAGTGCCCGGGAAGTTGGCCGATGCCATTTCCCAGGTCAAGCAACTGTGGGCGGAACTGCTCCTGCAAGTCACGACTCAGGCACCGGAGCCGCAAGGGGCGCCTCCGGTGATTTCGATGCAATAACGGACGCGCAACCCCGCCCTGACGGGGAAGTGTTCGAACCAGTCGCCCGCCGCAACCCGCGAGGGAAGGTGGAGCGCCAGTACCGCAGCCCGGGCAACGGGGGAAGGTCGCTGAGAAAGGACAAGGCCAATGGCCTTTGACGTTGCGGCAGTGATGAAGGACATCGACGACGTAACCGGCGAGGAACGCGCAGTCCTTGAACGGGTTCTGGCGAAGTCGACGAAGTTGCAGGGCGGCTTTCTGCGGCAGTCGGAGTTCGACCGCCAGATGAACGCCGGCAAGGCAGAAGTCGCCAAGGCTCAGCAGGAGTTGGACGCACGACGCGCAGAGCTCGAAGCGGAAGTGAACGCACAGGTGGGCACGTTGGCCGCTTGGAAGGAACAGCAGGAAGGCACGTTGGCGCAAGCGCGTGCTGCGGTACAGGCCGCCGAACAGAAGTTCGCTTCAACGCGGGCAGCTCTGGAACGGGCCGTGACGGATGGGGCACTGGAACGCGAAACGTACTTGGGGATGGCCGACAAGCCGGATCCGAATGCGCCGCCGCCAGAACCCAAACCGAAGGCCAAGGAGGCCACCGTGGACACAGATCGTTTCGTCGACCAGGATTCGTTGCGCCGCGGGATCGTGGGCTCTGCCCTGACCAACGCGGACATGATCGACCTCCAGAACGAACACATGGAGGTGTTTGGCGCTCCGCTGAAGAACGCTCGGCAGTTGGTGGAAAAAACGCTCGAGCGCGCTTCGAAGGGCGAAAAGGGCATCACGCTGCGCCAGGTGTGGATGGAAGAACACAAGGTGCAGGACACGATCAACGCCAAGAACACGGCGGCGATCGAGCAGAGGATCAAGGACGCCGAGGACCAAGCGTATCGTCGCGGTCGCTCGGAAGCTGCGCTGGGATCGCGGGATGCGGCGGAAGCGCCGACGTCTCCGGTGCTGGCGATGGCCGCCAAGCGTGACGGCGTTCAGATGGCTGGCGTTCGACCGAGCGTGGAAGCGGCGGTCAAGGCGTTCGAAGGTTTGAAGGCCGGCCGCAACGCGCAGTAGCAAGTGAAGGCTCTCACATGGCGTGAGGCCACGGGACAGAACCACACGGAGACTGAAACGTCATGGACGAGCTCAATCTTGTCACGCTGAAGGAGATTTATCCGCGGGTCATCGAGGACGAATACTTCAAGGGCACTCCCTTTGAGGCGTACGTGCGCGACCACTGTCTGGTGCCCTTCGATGGCGGCGCCTACATGCAGAACACGTTTCTGTATGCGCCGATGATCGGTGGTGCGTATGGCATCGGCCAGACGTTCAACACCACGAAGCGCCAGACGCTCTCTGGCACGTTCTTCGATCCGAAGTACTACGAGGTGGCGATCCCCGAGTACAAGGAAATCATTCAGGTCGTCAACAAGGGCTCGCTGGCGATCTTCTCGTTGGTCGACGTGGATCTTCGCAACGCGATGAACACGATCTCGGCCATCACGGCGATCGACATGTCGCTGCACGGCCAGGCGTCGGGCGGCGGCGTCGTGGGCAACCGCATCCTGCACATCAACGGCTGGGAAGAAGCCTACAACGACGGCATCACGCCTTCGTGGACGGGCTCGCGCTTCCCGACGTACGGCACGGTCGCTCGCAACGGCGTCATCGGCAACGCGATGAACTCGACGCCGGTCTGGTGCGGCAAGCCGGACGGATCGACGGGTCCGATTCAGTACCCGACGATGGAGGAGACCTACCAGACGGCTTCGCGTAACAACGTGGAACCGAACCTCGGTGTCGGCAACAAGGCGGCCTACGCCTACATGAAGGAACGCCTGCAGGTGCAGCAGCGATTCCAGCAGGAGAAGGACCCGATCTGGGGCATGACCGGGTTCCGGTTCAACTCCGCGATGTGCCTCAAGGACGACTACTTCCCGTCCCTGAAGTACGGCGTCAACGATCCGAACCTCGGCAACTACCTGACGGGCACGTTCACGATGCCGTCCGGCGCTTCGGCGCAGGGTGGTTTCCCGAACGCCGGCACGACCATCACGGTCGGTGAGTGCTGGACCTGGTTCAACACGCAGAAGGTGCTGTTCCGCCTGACGGACGATCCCGAGTACGGCTACGGCTTCTCGGGCTTCCTGCCGGCGCAGGACAACACTCGCGTGGTCGGCTACATCAAGGCCGCGCAGAACATGCAGTTCACGGCACCGTGGAGCGGTCTGTCGCTTTACGGGATCGGAGGATAGACACCGCGATCTGTCGGCCGTGGCCAGCGATGGTTCCGGCCCTTCCTTTTCAAGTCGGCAGTTTTCTCAGAGTGTGGAGTGAGTCATGAGCGTGTCGCAGATCATTCAGGTGTCGTCCGGCTTCATCAATCAGGTGAACGATCCGGTTCCTGGCCTGGCGGAAGTTCCGCAGGGCACTGGCGTCTCGCCGTATCAGGGGCAGGTCGGCAAGGTGCTCGTGCTCGATCAGTCGAACGTCAAGTTCAACTCGAGCGTGGGCACGGTCTACGAAGGCCAGTTCCAGTACGTGAAGCTGGGCCCCAACGCGACGGCCAACCCTCCGGTCGGTTCGATCGTGATGTGGGATCTGGACGAAGATCCAGCGGACTTTGCGGTCACCACCGAGGAAGATGCGGGCGGCACGACGGATGCGGCAGTGATGATCGCCGGCATCGTATTGTCGGCCACATGGGCGGTCGGCTCCTACTCGTTCATTCAGATCGTCGGTCTGGTGCCGATTCAGTTCCGCGGCACGCTGACGGCGGCTGGTGCGAGCGGTTCGCCGGTCTACACGGCGGCGGCCGGCGGTGCGGACAACGGTTTGGCCGATGTCCTTGGCTCGGCGGCGCCGACCGATTTCTCCGATGTGACGCTGCTGCAGCGCCGGTTCCTTGGTGTGGCGAACGCCGCGCCGACGAACGGCAGCCTGACGCTCGTTGATCTCGGCTTCCAGCGGTTCCGCGGCTAGTCGCGGTTTTCAGGACAGGGACATCAGAGGACATCATGCGGAAAACTCTCAGCATTCTCAGCCTCATCGCGGCCATTCTGATCGCGCCGGCGATTCTCGAACCAAAGCTCGACGCGCAGGGGTACAGCGGGGCACTGCCCAATGTGTCGGCGGCCAGCGGCACGTCGCTGCGGGCGGTCTACACCGCGGGCACCGTGTCGAACGGCGGATCGCGTCAGGCCATCACGGCGGACCCGGTCGGTCTGTTGACCACGGCCAGTCAGGGCGATTGTGCGGCGCCGACGTTCACGGCCTGCAACATCATCTACTGGACCTCGAGCACTGCACTGGCGACGACCACTTCGGTGGCGACGGCCTTCAAGCCCGGCAATATCGTCATCGCGTACGTGACAACCGATGGCACGGACATTCTGGCCGTGACGCCGGCATCGTGGTCGCCTGGCATCGCTTCGAACACGCAGACCGATCGCTTTTCGTATGCGTCGCCGTCGAATTGCATCTTTACGCCGACCACGACCGCTGCGGCCTCCGGTTGGCCGAAGTGGATTCTGGCGGCCTCGGGTGAGCCCGTCTACGAGTTCAAGACGGACACCACGGGTGGCACCGTCAAGATCGACTGCATCCTTGCGCTGCCGCCGAGTCGTTCGACCAGCGGGACGGGCAACACCGTCACGGGCGTCGATGTGCTCTACAGCATCGTCGGCGTCACGGCCACGTCGGTCTCGGACCCAAGCTTCTCGACGGTGACAGGACCTGGCACCGCGGGTGGCGCGGCGGCTGGCACCGTGGCATCGGCGGGCGGTTCACTGACGTTGCTGCCGACCACGGGCACATGGCAGGCGGCGGCGGTCACGAGCGGCCTGCTGTATCGCGGAAGCGCGACGTTCGGTACGCCTGTGGCGGTCAACACCGTGAACCAGTTGCTGACCATCACGATCACCGTGACGACGCCTGGCACCACGGCCTGTCAGATCGACCTGGCCGGCTTCATCATCAAGTTCAAGGGCGCCGCCTAAGCGGCGAAGGGATCACTCCATGAGCCGCAACATGTTTGGTTTTCCTACGTCGATCGGCAGCCAGTGGCTCGGCATCGGACCGCACTCGGGTCCGGCGTCGTACACGCAGGTGACGACGGGGCCGGTGGCTGGCGGTGACACAGTACTCGCTACCGAGCTCGGCATGAAGTTCATCAACGCGATTCAGGGGGGCATCACGGACGATGGCCTCTACCGCGTGGAACCGATCCCGGCGGGGTCGGACGATCCGAACGGCGCGATGTCAGAAGTGACGTTGCGGTGGACGGTGGTGGCGACCGGCGCACAGGTTGGCGCGGCCGTGGATCTGTCGGGCAGCGTGGTGCGCTTGCAGGCCATCGGAATCTAGGATCACGGTGTTGTTTCTGACCGGCGCGGATTCAGGGCCAGCGTCCTGACCGCGCCGTTCGCATTCTGAGGAGAAGTCATGGCGTTTCAGAACATGTGGACGGAGTTGGTCGGTGTGATGCCGAACCTCTCGCCATTTCTGGCGCAGACCTACATTCAGCGTGCGTGGAACGACATCTGCACGTCGCGCAACTGGTCGTATCGCCAGACGGTGAAGTATCTGGTGGCGCCGAACGTCATCACGGCTGGCACCTTCGCGGTCACGTACAACTCGGATGAGGTCGTGGCGGACACGACGGCATGGGCGCAGATCCAGCCGCAGATCGCCGCGGAGCCGCCGTTGGTGGGACGGCAGTGGCGGCTGGCGAACGTCGGCATCCTCTACACGATCACCGCCGTCAATCAGGCCACGCGCACGCTGACGTTGGATGCGCCATTTCAGGGCGCCACGAATGCCACGCAGGGCACGTACCAGATCTACCAGTGCCTGTTCTCGTTCCCTGGTGAGCGGGTGCAGCGGTTTGTGTCGATCGAGGACCCGAACAATGCGTACGCGTTCACGCGAGCGCATGTGCCCAAGGTGCGGATGGACCGGGCAGATCCGACGCGCAGTTCGCAGGGCTTGCCGGTCTACAGCGTCGACTACGACACGGCAACCGTGCAGGGGTTTCAGTACACCAATCGCTGCGAATTCTGGCCGCATCCAATTCAGTTCCAGAACTTCATCTGCACGGTGCTGACGTTGGGGCATGTGCTTGAGCAGCCGGACGATGTGCTGCCAGAGTGGATGCCGGAATCGTTGGTGGTCAACCGGGCGCTGTCGCGCTACGTGATTCCGTGGGGCCAACTCAATCAGGGTCGGTTTCCGCAGTTGAAGGGCGTGAACTTCCCGACGTTGAAGCGGGAAGCCGATGCCGACTACGAACGCGATTTGCTGCGCGTGAAGATCATCGACGATGGCAAAATGCTCAAGTCGAAGGTGGTGCGCCGTGGCGCTCGGTGGGGGTTTCCTGTGGATGCGTCGTGGATGCAGGATCACGATTGGGGCGGTATTCGCCTGGGTGCGTGGTAGGGTTTCGTCTGAAGGAGAACGAACATGGCTGAGAACTCGAAGGAAAGCAACGCTGGCGGTCTGTGCTCGCCGGTGACGAAAACGATGGGGCCGATGATGCCGAATCTCAAGGCGGCCAACGGCACGTACGATCGGAACCCCGCGCCGGCGTTCGGCAAGCCGCGTGACATGGGGCCGGACTCGTTGCCCGAGAAGTTCACGGATGGCAACCTTGGCGGCGTGGTGCCGGGCCCGGGAGAGCGCGTGGGCCAGCAGGGCATCACCAACCCGCGTGCCAAGGGGATGCCGCGGTAATGGCGAGCAAGCCGGTGCTCAACACGCGCATTCAGGAACTCGAGAAACAGGTCGCGGACCTGAACGCGCAACTCACGCACAGCGATGCGGTACATGTGCGGAAGGATGCTGAACTCCTTCGCATGAAACAGATGCTGCTCGACATCGAGAAGCGCCAGGTGGGCGACATCGCGCTGAAGGTGGAAGGCAATCTGCGCGAGTTGATGAAGCCGGAAGCTGGCGCTCGGTTCAACTTCATCACGGGCACGTTCGACGCGCCGGCCGCGCCAGCGAATCCGGCGCCGCCACCTGTGAAGCGTTCGCGCAAGAAGTAGTCGGAGGGGATGATGGTCGGTCTGGGTTACTCGGCACAGATTCAGAGCTACGGTCGGTTGCTGCGCGATGGCTACATCACGTTCAACAACGCGGCCATCATCCCTGACGGCTATCTCAATTTCGGCGTGGAGACGCCGAGCGATCTTGGCGCTGGCGGGTACGGACTCCGCGACAACGCGGGCGTGGTCCAATACAAGAACGATGGCGGCGCCTGGCAGTCGTTCCCGACAGGTGGCGCGGCGCCCGATGATGCCACGTACATTCTGCAGACGCCGAACGCGGCGCTCACCAGTGCTCAGGCGATGTCGGCGCTCGGGAGTGGTCTGGTGTTCTCGACGACCGCGACGGGCGTGCAGAGCACGGTCGCGTCGGTGGCCACCGGGCAGGTGCTCGTGTCGAACGGCACGGGCGTGGCGCCGGTCTATTCGGCCAATCCGTCACTGTCATCGATCGTGTTTGCTGGTGGGCAGGTGTTGGATGGAACGACGGCCAATCTGACCGACCTTCGCAATGGTGCATCTGGTCAGAAGCTGCGCGTGTTTGGCAGCTATACGGATGCCGCCAACAACTCCTACGCCTATCTCGAAGATGCCGGTGGCACCGTCGCACGGCTGAATACGGCGAAGGCTGGCAGCGGCACCGCAAGTGACTTGTATCTGGGCGCTGGCGATTTCTCTCGGTGGATCATCGCGGCGGCGTCTCCGCACTTTGTGCCGAACAGCAACAACACAGCGGATCTTGGTTCGTCGGGGTCTCAGGTTCGTAGCGGCTACTTCGGCACGAGTGTGGTGATTGGTGGGGTTACGATTACCAACCCAACCACCACGACCGCCGCATTTAGCGGAGCGATTGAAGCTGGCACAGGTTCCTATGTGTACGCCAAATCGTTTGTGTACTTCGGCGCTGCGGGAACCACGTCTCGGCTTGCGTCGGTTGCTGATGGTTCGGCGCAGTTGCGAACCAACGGCGGTACTGATACGGCGATTTTCAACACAAAGACCTTCAGAGCATCTGCTGGCGCATTCTCGACGGTTCCATCAGCGCCAGTTGAAGGGATGATCTGCGCTATTACGGATAGTTCGACCGCGACGTGGGGCGCGACGATCACGGGCGGCGGCGCGAATCACGTTCTCGGCTACTACAACGGCACGAACTGGACCGTCGTCGGCATCTAGACGAGTAGGCATGTGGCGTACACCACCATCACGTATGGCGATCTGAAGGATCAGTTGGCGTCGAGGCTGGGAGATGCGTCAAAAACTTTCTGGCTCGACGCCGAACTCGGTTTGTACCTGATCGACGCCTTGCGGACGTTCAACGCGCTGACCGGATTCTGGCGGCAGCGCGCAGAGTTTCCTTCGGTGGCCAACCAAATCTTTTACGATCTTCGAACGGTCGCGCCCGGGCTGTGCGACTACACCGTGACGGATCGTGATGCGATCACGTTCATGGAGTACCAGTTGATCGAACCGCCAACGCCAACGGTGTGGACGGGTTCGGAGATGTTCACGCTGGACTCATTGGCGAAGGCGTTGCAGCGCCGGCGCGATCAGTACCTGCTCGACACGGGCATGGTCGTCACGGCTGATCCGCTGTTTGCCGCCTCGGGACCGCCAGCCACGCGCACGACGTTCAACGACAAGATCATCGACTTGCGTCGGGTGGTGTTTCAGGAGCAGGCCAGTGGCCGTCGATCGGCGCTGCTGCGCGACGACGTGGTGAGCTTCAACGCCTTCAAGGTGAATTGGGAGGGCGCGTCAACGAAGGTGCCAGTGGCCTACTCTGTGGGGGCGGTGCCGCCGTTGACGGTCATGATTGCGCCAGAGCCGCAAGTGACCGGGTTCTTCGACGTGCTGAGCATCAACGCCGGCGCTGCGTTGGATCCGGCCGTGGTGGCCACGGAGCTCGGTGTGCCAGACGACTGGACGTGGCCGCTGCGGTTTGGGGCCTTGGCCGATCTGTTGGCGCAAGACGGTCCGGGCCGGGATGTGCCACGGGCGCAGTACGCGCAGCAGCGGTATCTGGAAGGCGTGCAGCTTGGCACGGGGTTGCCGGCGCTGCAGAGTCTGGCGGTCAACAACATGGGCATCCAGTTGATGGGTGTCCTCGAGGCCGATCAGTTCAAGCGCGGGTGGGACAGTCGGCGCGGCCGCCCGATCTTTGGCCTGACGATGGGCACCAACATCATGGCAGTGTCGCCGGTGGCCGATCAGGTCTACGGCATGTCGATCGACGTGATCCGCAAGGCGCCAGTGCCAACGGATGACGCCGACCCGGTGGAAGTGTCTCGAGAGGTGCTGGATGGCGTGCTCGACTACGGCCAGCATTTGGCCCTTTTCAAGACAGGTGGCGCGGATTTTGCGCGGTCTGGTGATCTATTGGACCGCTTTTACCGGGTGTGCGGCGTGGATCTCGACCATCTGCGTGCGGCCATCCCGAACCTTGATGTCCTGACCGATCGCAGCAAGCGCGATGGCCAGCAGACGCCGCGGAGCGAGACGGCGCAAGGGGAGTCGTCGTAATGGCCAATTATGAGCGTCCGACACGCAAGGCGTTGTGCCGTGGCGTCAATCTCCGTCTGCCCGTCGATGCGCTGCCGGAAGGGAAGTGGCCGCGCCTGCAGAACGTCCGTCCGACCTTTGATCTGGAAGTCGCGCCGCGTCCTGGGCTGAGCGCGGTCGGCTCGGGGTTTGCCAGTCCGGTGGTCAACTCGGTGGCGCAGTTGGATGACCCGACGGCGTTTGCCAGCCAGCCGTACTTGCGCCTGGCGGCCAACGGCACGAGCCTCTACGCCGGCACGACCGGCGCGTTCACGGCGATCGAAACCGGGTTCTCTGGCGATCCGATGGTGTTTGTGCCGGTGACGCCGGAAGCGAGTCCGCAGCCGTGGATGTACATTGCCGATTCCGGTCAGTTGCGGAAGGTGCGCGTCGATTCGACCATCTACGGGGTCGGGTTTGCGCCGCCGAACGTGCCGCCCACGGCCGCGCTGCAGGTCTCAGACATCAACACCATCTCGGACTTCAACGCGGTGGGCCCGTGGGTCGCGGCGGGCGCCGTGGCCGGTGCGCCAACACTCCAGACGCGAGTGAACACCACGATTGCGCGCATCGTGTATGACTCGGGATCGACCGGGTGGGCGTCCGTGGAACTGACGGCCATGACGGCCGACGTGCAGCCGGGCATCTTCCTGACGTTCGCCGGCGCGGAGACGTCGCTGGTGCAGGAAGTGAAGCGCGCCATCGCCACCACGACGATTGGCAGCATCACGTACGATTCCGGGTCCAGTGGCCTCTGCACGATCCAGCCCACGGCGTCTGTGGCAGAAGGCGATCTGGACGGGCCGTTCCCGGGCGGTGGCAAGCGATCGTCGCTGCGCGAGGATCAGGACCCCACGCCGATCGAGCGCGGCGCACGCAGCCGCATCTTCGATCTGGCGGCCGACTGTCTGATTTTGCTGAACGCCAGTGAGGCGGTCCGTATCCTGTCGGTGACGACGGGCCCGGACGGTATCCAGTCGCTGCGGTGTTCGACGGCTGGCACGTTCTCGGCCGGGCAGGCGCTGGCCGGTCTGGCGTCGATTCGCGTGTACTTGTCCGGCACTCGAGCGGCCGGCAACACGGTGGCGACGAGCTATCTGCGGAATGTGCTGACACCTCCGGTGCCGGCGCCGGCGGGGATGGTCGGCGGCATTCAGGCGCCGCTGGTCACCAACTTGGCGCTGATCGGTGGTCGTCCAACGCAGCCGGACGATGAGATCCATCTGTCCATTCGCATCTCGAATCTGAATCAGGTCAGCGACGGCCGCATCTACTTCGATGTGGACGGATCGACCAATGACTTCACGCGCAACTACTACATGTACACGTTCCGGCCGTCTGACTTGGTGCCGGCCGTGCAGCAGACCAACGCTGGCGCAACACAGAGTGTCACTAGCGCCCGGACCACGGCGTACCAGCGCAACCAGGTCGATCAGCGTACGCCGCCGTCACAGGACATGGATGGCGTCGGCAAGGATGTGACGCAGCCGGACGTCGGCGTCGACAACCCGCTGGCCGGTGGCGCTGGCACGACGGCGGCCGGTGCGGTGTCTGGGCAGATGGGCGCTGGCGTGAGCCAGTGGTCCGAACTGCGGTTCAAGGTGCATCAACTCACCCGCGTCGGTTCGGATACGTCGCGCACGCTGGCCAATGTGCAGGCGGTCGAGATTGTCGTGAACGCGCAGGCCACCGCGGCGCTGACCGTGGAGTACGACGCGCTGTGGATTGGTGGCGCGTACGGGCCGGATGTCGGCACGATCGGCTCCCCGCTGGTGTACTGCTACCGGCCGCGTTCGTCGGTCACGGGCAACAAAGGCAATCCGTCTCCGGCTATGCGCTCCGGCGTGTCGCCGCGGCGGCAGGCGGTTGTGGTGCAGACGTCGCAGTACGCCAACGATGAGTGCGACCTGATTGACTGGTACCGTCTCGGCGGCGCGCTGACGACGTGGAAGTTCGTAGCGAGCACGCCGAACTCGACGACGCCAACGCTGACCGATCAGTACCCTGACGACGTGCTGGCGAGCAATCCCGGCTTGGAAGTCGACTGCTACCAGCCGTGGCCGACGACGGATTTGCCAGCGACCTCGGTGGTGAATGTTTCGGGCACGGCGGTGACGTGGGTGTCCGGCGACAAGTTCAAGACGAATTGGGCCGCTGGCACGGTCATTCAGATCAACGGCGTGTACTTCAGTTTGTACGCGCAGCCGACGTCGGACACGTTCTTGGAACTCGTGGAGAACGCTGGCACGATCGCCAGTGGATCGTTCTTCATCGCGGAGCCGCTGTTGCTTGGCACGCCGCTTCCGACATGGTGGGGCGACTACCAGGGTGTGTACTTCGCGTGTGGCGATCCGAACAATCCCGGCGTCGTCTACTGGACGAAGGGCAACTCTCCCGATGTCACGTCCGACGTGAATTCGCTGCTGGTCACGTCTCCATCGACGCCGCTGATGAACGGTGTGATGTGGGACCGTCGGCCGTTCGTGTTCAGTTCGACTGATCTGTTCCTGCTCGAGCGCCAAGCGGCCGGAGCCGTGACGGAGTTCCGTGCGACGTTGACGCCGTGTGGCGCTGGCTTGTGGAGTCGGTGGGCCGTGTGCGTGGGTCAGAAGGGCATTTACTTCCTGACAAAAGACGGCATCTCGGTCACGGCTGGCGGTGAATCGGTGTCGGTGACCGATCAGGACCTGTATCCGCTGTTCCCGCACGAAGGCATCGCCGGTCAGAGCGTGAACGGGTACGCGCCGCCAGACATGACGCAGGTCACCGCATTGCAGTTGTCGGCCCAAGGCGGCTACGTGTTCTTCGATTACCTCGACATCAACGGCGCTTCGCGGTCGCTGGTGTACGCGGAAGCTATGAATGCGTGGTTCCCCGATGTCTACGCGACGGGTGTTGGCGGTCGGTTTGCTACGACGGGCGAGACGGAGTACCGGATGCTGGTCGGCACGCGGGACAATCGTCTCGTGGAAGTCTCGCCAACCACGACCGACGTCGGGACGGCGATCGCGTGTCAGGTGCGTACGCCATCGGAGACGATGGGTGATCCGCGTCTATTGAAACAGTTTGGCGACATCATGTTTGACGGTGACGCCGATGGCGGTGCTGGGTTCACCGTCACGCCGGGGTACAACCTCTACTCGGCGCTGGCGGCACCGTCAACCGTTCTGGCGGGAGAAGCGAGCCGCGCTCAGGCGCTGATTGACATTTCGAGTGGTGGCGGCTACTTGGCGCGGGACATCGCGCTGAACATCACCTGGAACGCGAGCAGTGGCATCGCGCCGGCGTTCTTTCAATGGCAGCCAGCCTTCTTGTCGAAAGCCGATGCGTCAGACAAGCGTGGCACCGACTGGATGGATTGCGGCTACGCCGGCGCCAAGTTCGTGCAGGGCTTGGTGCTGCGGTGTGACACGTTTGGTCAGACCCGCACGGTGCAGGTGCAGTTCGATGGAGGCCAAGTCGGCGCAACGTTGACGGTCAATCACAACGGCGAAGTCGAAAAGCCGTACAGCTTCGACCCGTTCATCGCGCATCTGGTGCGTCTGGTTCCGACCGATGCGAACGACTGGATGTTGCTGGACATGCGGTGGGTGTACGAACCATCGCCGGAAGCGACGACGGTCTGGCGCACTCAGCAGACAACGCACGATCTGCAGGGGTACCAGCACATTCGAGACGGCTATTTGGCGTACATGGCGGTGAGCGACGTCACGCTCACGATTCGCGTGGACAGCCAAGTGCATGTCTACACGTTTGCTGGCACCGGCGGCATCAATGGGAACAATTACGCCAAAGTGTATTTCCCTGTGGATGCGGTGAAAGGCAAGTACTTCGTCTATGCGCTGAGCAGCGCGGACCCGTTCCGGGTATTCTTGCGCGACACCGAGATCCGCGTGAAGGCGTGGGGCTCGGCCGACGCGTACACTGTAGCAAGGCCGTTTGGTGACATCAGCCGAGACAATGGTGGCGCTCGGATCTAAGGAGACAGGATCATGCAGGCAGGACTTCAGACCCGTATCAGCACGAACCCGGCCACGGAATTCACGGAAGCTTTGGCCGCGGGTGGCGGCCCGGGAAGCGCATCGGCGGTGGTGAATCTGCGCGTGCCAAACGGCAACAAGTATCAGAACATGGTGCGCGCCATCACGATTTCCAGTGTGCAGGCGTTGGAATGGGAACTGTGGTGGTTCCTGACGGCGGCTGGTGCGGCGGCGACCGATCCGTCGGAGTCCACGTTTGCTGGGCGCTGGCAGTTCGATCCACAGGCTGGCGAGCAGTTGAACGGTGCAGGCCCTTACGAGTACGTCATCACCGGACTGGAAATGTTCTTTCAGGATTTGGATTCGAACAATGACACCAACGTGGTGCCGGCGATGCACCTGGTGCTCGTGAACCAGTCGGCGGCGACGGCCAAGTTGGCTGATGCTGCTGGCATGGTGAAGGTCTCGGTGCTGCTCGAGTCGATGGCGGAACGCTTCTAAGTTGTCATGTCGCGACGTGTTAGTGCCTCGCCCGCTGCTGAGATCCCGACGATCGCCGGATTGGCCGATCCGCGTGTCGTCAGTGCGATCGAATTGTTGGCGCAACGGTCACAACACGTCGCGGCAGAGTTTGCCGACGTGCTCGCCAAAGTGGGCGCCTTGGAAAATGCCAAGGCACCGCTGTCGGCCAGTGAAATCAAAACACGGCTCCAAGTCAATGGCGGGTACGCGCTGGATGTAACCGGGTTGCTTGGCGTGCTCGCGCAGCCACAGAAGGCTGGCGTGCCGCTCGTGAACGAACTGCCGCCGGCGACGGCCACCAACAACGGGCAGCTTGTCAACTTCAACGGAGTGCTCTACTACCTCAATGCGACCACCGATCCGGGTCAGTGGCTTCCGATCTCTGCGGTGGGCACCACGCTACTGGACACGCACGCCAACCGATTGCTGAACTACCCGCCGGCGAACTATGCGGTGGGCACGACGTTCTGGGAGACCGATCGCAAGTCGTTGTATTTGGCGACTGGCGCAGTCACTCGTGTGTGGACGTTCATCTTGGGCCAGCCGATGACAGGATCGACGGGAGCTCGCCCCGCTGACCTTGGCGTGAACGATCCGGGTTTCCCATATCAGAACTCGTCGACCGGCACGTTGCAGTCGTGGTCTGGCACGGTGTGGTTGGATGTGTCTGGCGTGATGTCTGGTACGCACGCGGCGCGTCCGGCGACGGCTGGCGTCGGCGTGCTGTATGTGGAGACCGATCGCGGCAACGCCGTGTACCGCAGCACGGGATCGAATTGGGTGCTGATCGCGCAGGCGCGGCCGATGGATGTCACGCTGAGCCCGGATACGAAGCCGGCCGGTCTGGGTGCCAACGATACGGGGTTTCTCATCTCGGCTACGGACTTCTTTCGCGAGTACGTCTGGGTTGGCACTGGATGGATCGACGTGCCAGGTCAGGAGTCGCGGGACACGATTCAATTCTTTGCGATCGCGCCTATCGTCAACGGCTGGCAGTACTGCGACGGATCCACGGTCACAGAGAGCCAGGCGGACGGTTCAACCGCCAGCGTCACGGTGCCGGATTTGACGACGGTGGCCACATGGATTACCGGAGGAAACTCCGTGACGACTGGTTCGTTTGCAGGTGCTGGCGCGAACTATCCGTATGCGTCATTCCTGCCGTACTACCGGCTGTAAGCATCGTAGAATAGGGGCGTTATGCCGAACTTTGGTGGAGCAGCAGCAGGAGCAGCAACGGGCGCGGCGCTGGGCAATATTGTGCCCGGCATCGGCACAGGACTTGGTGCCGTAGCTGGCGGCTTGTTCGGGTTGTTCTCTGGTGGCGACGACAAAAACGAAAAGAAGCTCGACACGCTGACGTCGCAACTGGACGCCAACACGGCTGAGAAGCGAGCGCGTGCCACGCAGACGTACGACCGTGGCATGTCGATCTTTGACGAACTGAACAAGTACTACGGCGACATCTTCAGTGGCGATCGTGACGCCATGACCAACGCGATCTCGCCGCAGATCGGTCGCGTCTCCGATCAGTACGACTCGGCGTACAAGACCATCGCGCAGAACGCGCCACGCGGCGGCGGGCGCAACTCGGCGCTCATTGGGCTGCGTTCGAATCAGGCGCGGGACATCGGTGATCTGTACGCTGGCACGCGGAAGGAAGCGGCCGGCGAACTGGAGTCGCTGATGGGCCAGTTGTTTGGTCTGAGCGACAAGTCGGATGCGTCGTCGCTCGGCACGTTGGGATCGCAGTTGGATCTCGTGCTGCAGCAGTTGTCGTCCAACAGGCAGGCGCAGTCGCAACTCGGTCAGGCGCTCGGAACGATCATTGCCGCGAAGATCAAGGCTGGCGGCGGGAAGTAGGTCATGAAACTCGACGCAAACTTTCTCGGCGGATTGATCCAGCCCATCGGCAACGCCATGCTCGAGAAGGCGGATCGTGACCATCAGGAGCAGTTGGACCAGCGCAAGAATCGGTTCAACGTGATTCTGTCGGCGCTGAACTCTGGCAATCTCGAAAATCCAGAGACCGCCGTTGACATGCTGTTTGCGGATCTCGGCAAGGGCGCCAAGTCAAAGGCGAATGGCGGCATCATGGCGGCTGTGAAGTCGCTGGTGCAGGGGCATGGCAAAAGCCAGCAGTCGGCTGCCGCGGCGCCGGCGCAACCGCCAACGGATCAGCCGTGGCAGGTCACGGGGGAATCGGCGTCGAACATCGAGCCGCCTCAGCAGGCGCGCACCGCCGTTCCAGAGGGCCTGGCCGACGTGCCGCAGTTGAAGTTCACGACGCCTGAGCAGAAGGCGCAGCGTGAGTTGGATCGGGACAAGGCTCGCGCACAAATCGAAGTTGAGAAGGCGAAGGCGCTGGCGAAGTTCAAGCAGACGCCTGGCGTCACGTACATTACTGGCGATCTGATTCCGAACGATGTCGCAGCGGACGCCGACGATACGGCCATCAAGCGCACCTCGAACGCACGGTACCGAGTGCGCGAGTATGGCGATGGCACGAAGGTGTACGAGCGCGTGGAGTCGCGGCCTGATTCAGCGCAGGACCGCAAGATCGGGTTGATTGCGGATCAGATGAAAGCGATGGATCTGCAGAACGGTGCGCCGCCCAAAACGGACGACGAGTATCGCCAGTTGGCGTTGGTCGAGGAGCGCGTGAACACCATCACGCAGCGTCGTCAGCAGAACGAGCGGTTCAAACAGTTCATGGCGCTGTCCGAGAACCAGTTGAAGCGCGGGACGCAGATCTACAATCAGGCCGCGCAGTTGTTCCCGCTGACGTTGGCGGCTCGAGATTTGGAGCCGGCGCTGGCGCAGGCGCGTCTGGATGCGTTGCAGTCGCGTGACGCCGAGCGGATCTTGTCGTCGACCACAGCGATGGCGCGGTCGTTGTCGGTGTCGCCGCTGGCTGGTGAGTACTTCGGCAAGTCGGTGGGTGAGGTGCGCGACAGGCTGCTGGTGGAGGCTGGTGAGGACCCGGCAGAGTTGGCGGCGGAAGCGCGGATCGGTCGCAAGGGTGGCACGGTCAATCCGTGGGACGATCCCGAGTTGAAGAAGCTGGCGAAGGAAGCGTTGGAAGTGGCCGGAGAGAAGCCCACCGACGCCAACATCAAGGCGCTGTTGCAGGTGCCTGCCAACGTGAAGGCCCTCAAGGGCGGATCGTAGGTCGTGGCCGATGGTCGACCTGCAGCAGCTTGATCTCAGCGGACTGCCCGACAAGACGAAGAAACCCAAGCTCGACCTGGCGGGCCTTCCCGACAAACAGAAGAAACAGACGCCGGTTGTGGCCACGGAAGTTCCCGTGACACCGCCGGCATCGTCGCGTACGGCGTCGGACATTGACCTTCGCAAGATTCGCCAGCTTGATTTCTCTGGCGTGAAGCCATCCGAGCGCGACATTCCTGACGACGAGTTTCTGACCGGCAAAGAACCGACGATTCTGGATCGTCTGGCGACTGGCTCCATGCGAATTGGCGGCGGCATCGCCGGCGCGATTCTCGGTGGAATTGCCGGCACGGAAGTGCCAATCGTCGGCAACATCATTGGCGGCATTGCTGGTGGCGCTGCTGGATCAGCGGCTGGCGACGAACGCGCACAAGCGTACGAGATCAAGCACGGGCTGCGAAAGAAGTACTCGCTGGCGCAGACGGCGATCGAGGGCGTGACCGGCGCGATTCCCGGTGGCAAGTTTGTCAAGGGTGGCAAGGTGCTGGCGCAGGCGGGGCGTGAAGCGGTGCGTGGCGCGGCGATCACGGGTGCGGCGTCGATCGCGCAGAGCGAGTTGGAGCGCGGCGAACTGCCAGCGTTCAAGGATCTTGCCACGGCGACGGTGATTGGCGGTCTCCTCGGTGGCGCCACGGGTGGTGTCATTCAGAAGGTCCAGAACCGTGGCGGTCGCACGGCGCCGGCTGGTGCCACGGCGCCAGTGCCAGGCAAGTTGGACGACATCCCGATGACGCCGGTGCCGGACGGTGAAGCGCCAATCGCCGGCGTGAGCTACGTCACCTTGAACGGCAAGAAGTTCAAGATCGAGCCGATGGCGAGTCATGCGCCGAGCGCGCCGATCGAGACGCCGATCACGCCGATGAAGCCGGTGGCGAGCCACGAGACATCGGTAGCCGCAGAAGCGAGTGCGCCATCAGTGAAGTCTGAGTCGGTGCAGCGCTCGTCTGGCGCTGACAACATCGGCGTGAAGCCTGGGACGCAGGCGATCCAAGCGGAAGTGCCAGTTGGGTTCGTGAAGAATCCACAGGAAATCGAATTGGTGCATGGAACCACGTCTAGTGATGCGGTTGAAAGCATCATGGCCGAAGGAAAGTTTCGGCCGGGCAAGCGGTCTTACGACTATTCGGATGGCGGTCCAGATGCAGTGTTCTTTGGAGCCAAGGGAAGCGATTGGTTTGCAGAGGAAGGCATTGGCCGTGGCGTTCCGTATGGCCATCAGGTAGAAGCGCGATTCAAGCCTGACGCCAAAGTGCTTGAGATCAATTCATGGAAAGAGCTTGATGCTGCTGCGAAACGAGCCGGATTTTCTGATGCTGCTGATCTAGTCAAGCGCATGTCGATTGACGGACTGATCGACGGGAACGAATTGCCGGCCGGTGAAGTGGGATCTTTGGGATCTGCTCGCGATGCTGTGAATCGTTTTCGGAAGGCCAATGGGAATGTCGACGCTATTCGCCTGGGCGCGATCGGTGACGACATGCCTGAAGAATTGTTCGGCATCGGAAGCATCACTGGCAACCAGACCATTGTGTGGAATCACGATGTGGTTCAGCCGGTTTCTGGTAGTCAGAAGTTTTCTCCGCGCACCACAGTGCAGTCTCAGTATTTGGACATCAAGGCAGAGTCTGCATTGAAGCGTGGGGATAATGTTGTGCTGGTTTCAGATGGAGGGAAACGGCGCATTCAAATTGCTGGTGTCGATTCTGAGTCTGGCGAGATGTTTGACATCGACGGTCGGGTTGTTGATCGCGTCGACGGCGACACCATTGAGGTGACAACCACTCCAAAATCTGGATCTCGTCGTGGTCCCGTGGTGGCTGAAAAACTGGACGACGTGCCAACGCTGAAACCAGGCGAGGAGCCCGTTCGCACGAGCCGAGTGTTGCCCAACGAAGAAGATGTGGACATGGCCGAGTTCGGCACACTCGGTCGTCCGCAGGAGATCCCGCCGGAGGATGCGCCAGTGCCGAAACGGTTCTTGGACAATCCGCGTGCGGTACGTGAGCAGGTGCGCCGGATCATTGCTGAACTGGACGCCGTGCAGTTTGAAAAGGGCACTGTGCTGAGTGGCGATGATCTCGACGCCAACTTCATTGAGTCAGGGTTCACCGAGCGTCCTGGGTCTCGCGAGGCGTTTCAAGCCAACGCGCTGTTTCCCAACTTGATGAAGATGAATCCGAATGCGCCGATCTTTCACGAGTTGGCGTCGGCGCGTCCGCGAGTGGATGCGAACGGTAAACAGATCAGCGCGGGTGGCGGCCGTCGTACGGGTCGGCAGATTCGCAACGCCGGGATGCGCTACATCGAGGGGCAGGGCCGGCCGACGCAGATCACGGAGGACATCGTTCGGCTGGCGCGCAAGATTGCGCGTGGCGATCTCAAGTTCCGCGACTGGAAGTTGCCAGAGGATGCAGGCAAGGTGGCCGAGGACTTTGCCAGCAGTCGGCCGGATGCGGATGCCGTTCGCATCTACGAAACTGAGTTCCCGGAAGCGTTCGCCAGCACAGAGCAGTTGACGGGTGAGCCGACGCCGAACATCTCGGCGCCGATGCCTGGCAGTCCGATTGGAGCCGGCAGCGGCGGTCGTGGCGGGGCTGGTGGTGGCGGTCGGCCTCCCGGCGGTGGCGATCCCGACTTCATTCCGCCCACTGGCGGTGAGGGCGAAGGCCCGGTCACGCGCACGGCTCCGGGCAAGATGTCGGAGGAGCAGCAGCAGCGCGGCATCCAGTTGCTCGGGTTCGACAAGGCGGTGCGGCCGGCGCTGAAGGGGATGCTCGAAGCGACGGAAGGGTTCGAGGTGCATCGCCGTGGCGTCCAGAGCTTCAGCGAACACACGAAGGTGCTGGCCGATCAGATCGCCGTCGACATCGAACAGACGTTGCCGCGTGGCCGTGCGCTGAACGCTGAGGAAACGGTCGCGTACGCCAATCGGCTTGCGGAAGCGACGGAGCGCGTCACGTCTCTCGGCAAGCGGGTGCAGGACGGCACAGCGTCGGCCGAGGAGACGTTGCAGTTGGCGGCCGCGGTCCAAGAGCAGTACGTGTTGCAGAAGTCGCTGTGGGGTTCGGTGAGCGAGACGGGTCGTGCGCTGAATGCGTGGCGGCTGATGATGAACATTCTCGAGACCGGCGACACGAAGTTCATGAAGTGGGCCGTGAAGCAAGGCATTGGCGACGACATGGAGCAGTTGGCCGAGAAGCTGGCTGAGATCGGTGGCGATCCAGCGGCGCGGTTCAAGTGGCTGCAGTCCGAAGTGAACGCCAAGATGTCCAAGATGGACATGTTGAAGGCGTACTACTACGGCAACCTGTTGTCTGGCGTGGCGACCCACGAGCGCAATTTCCTGTCGAACAGCGCCAACCTGCTGTTCTCGATGGGCGCCGATGTGGCGACTGGACGTGCGGGCCATGCGGCGGCCTCGCTGAAGGGCGTGGCGAGCGCGCTGTTCAAGCGCAGTCCGCAGTACGGCGGCACGGCGCTGGGGCTCCCCAAGGCGATCCAGACGTTCGTTGATGAGATTCGGTACGGATTCAACCCGGCCAATCTGGATGCGAACGGCGTGATGGCTGGCGCGGGTCGCATCGCGGCTGAGCTTCCCGGCGGCGTGAAGAACCCGTGGAATGCCACGCGGCGTGCGCTGGACGCGGCGGACGGATTCTTCCGTGCGCTGACGTTGGAAGGCGAGAAGTATCGGTTCGCCTACGACATCGCGAAGAACTCACCGGATCAGGATTTCGCCAAGACGATGGCCAAGGCGTACGCCAACATCCCGCCAGACAAGATGCGCGAGATCGAAGCGGTCGTGTCCAAGGGAGTGTTTCAGGAGGAGCCCGGCAAGATCGGCAAGGCGATCATGGGGCTGCAGAAGTCGCTCGGCCCGGCGGGCTGGGTGGTGATGCCGTTCATTCGCATCGCGGCCAACATCACGCAGCAGGGCATCGAGGTCACGCCGGCGGGGTTCTTCACAAAAGCCGCCAAGCAGCAGGGCCGTGTTGGCGAACTGGCGCGTGCTCGAGCGGCGGCTGGTTCGATGTTGCTGTTGCCGATCGTCGGGTATGCGGCCGCCGGAAGGATCACAGGCAATGGCCCGTCTGATCCTGGCGAACGTGCGTCGTGGTTGGCGTCCGGCAAACGTCCGAACTCCATTTGGAATCCGGCCACCAATTCATGGGTCAGCTATCAGGCGTGGCAGCCGATGGCCTTCCCGATGTCGGTCGTGGCCAACATGATCGAATCGGTTCACGACATGAAGGCCAAGGCGCAAAAGCGCGCCGGGTCTGAGGACATTGAACTGTCGGTGTATCCCGAGTTGGTGGGCCAGGCGCTGCTGCGTACGATGGGCTCGGTGCTGAATCAGTCGTTCTTGTCGGGCGTGAGCTCGTTGATGGACGCGATGAACCAGCCCGAGCGCAGTGTCGGCAAGGTGGTTGGCAATCTGGCGACGGGCTTCATGCCGCTGTCTGGCGCCACGCGCACGGCGGCGCAGGTGGTCGACCGCACGCAGCGAGCGCCAGAGGGCGTCGTCGAGGCGGCGCAGGGTGTCATCCCGTTCGCGTCCAAGGGCATCGAGCCGTTGATTGATCGGTTTGGTGAGCCGGTGGACAGCCAGGGCAATCCGTTGACTCGTGGGTTCTACCAGTCGTCGGCATCGAAGGATGAGGCGCTGGCGAAGGTGCTGGATGCGGCCGGCGTGTTCCCGCAGCGGCCGAACGCCAACCTGACGGGTGTGGATGGCAAGCCGGTGAAGCTGACGCGGCCCGAGGAGACCGTGCTGATGATGGCGCGTGGTCGTGCGCGTCGGATAGCGTACGAGTCGGTGGTCGCCAATCCGGCGTTTGCGAAGTGGTCGCCAGAGCAGCGTGAGGCGGCATTGGAATCGACGGCGCGAACGCAGGTGGGTGCCGTCACAGGGATTGCTCGAGGGCTCAAAGCATCGGGCCAGCCGTTGTCGCTACAGAAGTTGTTGCCACAAGCACAAATACAGAAGTAGTGTGTCGTCGTCGGAGGGGGGATCAGTCGTGGCTGAGAATGAGGAGTCTGGCAAGTCTGGCATGATGGATGGCCAGCCGTGGTGGGTGCGGGCGGTGGCGCTCGTGGGGTTTCCGGTCGTCTTGGCCGGCGTGTTGGTGTACGTGCTCTTGGCGGACCTGAAGGCGGAAGTGCGCCAGCAGACGCGGGACACGGCCGCCATCCTGAACTTCATCAAAGCAGACAACGAACAGCGGTGGTTCACAATCAGCCTGCAGCAGAAGGTGTGCATCCGATTGTCGAACACGGCCGCTGAGCGTCAGGACTGTTTGACACTGACGCAACCGCCTCGTTTGGGAGGAGGGCAGTAGTCATGAAAGTCAGTCGTCGGCAGGTCGTGCAACTGTTGGCCGGTGCGATGGCATACATGAACGCCGAGCACACGTCAGCGCAGTCGAAAGGCGAGAGCCATCCCCCTATGGTCCTCCTCTTGGACGGCATGACGGAAGCCATTGTGGTCCGGCTCGGTAACGAACGTCGTTCCATCTCGGCGCGTGACATCATGGACGCGCTGAAGTAACCCACAAAGGAGTCTGGTGATGTCGTATTCGTTTCTCAAGAAGTTGGCGGGTCTGAAGAAAGTCGGCGGCCTGTTCAAGAAGGTGAAGTGGTCGACGGCTGGCAATGTGGCGTCGTTGATTCTCGGCGTGGTGGATCGCGTCGAGGATCTGTCGCACGCCAGTGAAGCGGCTGGCGAGAAGCTGTCTGGCGCGGACAAACTGCGTCTGGCGCTGAGCACGATCGACGAATCGCTGCCGGCGATCGAAGTGCTGGTGGGCGATCGGTTCAACGACGAGAAGGTGCAGTCCGCCAAGAAGAACCTGATCGACGCGTACGTTGCGTTTCAGAACGCGCTGCGCGATGCGAAGGGCGTGATGAACGACGACGATGGCGGCGCGGAGCCTGCGGTCGAAGAATAGCGGTACAGGGATCTGTCAGCCAGCGCCCGGTAGAACCTCACTCTGCCGGGCGCTGTGCTGTACGGCAGTTGACAAAAGTTCACGCCGTTTGTACAGTGTGTCTACCGCTGGCTGCAAAGGGCAACCGGAGCCCCCGCCCGAGTCTCCATGACTCGGGCCAGCCGCGGAGTTCAGGAGAGCATCATGGCCCCCGTCAAACATCCGTTGCAGTGCAAGCAGTGTGGCAAGGTCACCGATCATCTGTTGGATGGCGCCGAGCGCGTGGACGGCGCGGATCGTCGGCGGTTTGTGTGCCTGCCGTGCGGCACGACGCATTTGGAAAAGAAGTAGGAGACTGTCATGTTCTCGGTCAGATGGAGCGAAGCGCGTCTGGCAAAGGCTGTGAACTCATGCTTGCAGAAGTATTTGAGCCGATACTTTCCAAAAGAACTCCAGTTGGCGCTGCTGGAGTGGTTTAACTCAAAGGAAAAACATGACGCAGTGGCGCGTGTGTATCAGGCGCTGAGTGAAGTCAATTCTCGCGACAAACTGGCTGCTGCGTTGGCAGATGCGTGGCGACTTCGCATGGCCGAATTGATGGTTCGAGATTATCCGCAATTGGCCAAAGAGTTCGAGCGGTTAAATCAGCAGGAAGAAAAGTAGCCATGTTGATTGCTGATGGGCTCTAAGCGAACGCTGCGTCGTCGCGAGTTGCGTCGTGCTCGGCGTGCGCGCCCTGTGCGTCGGTTTGTACCGTTCGACACAGATCCGTTGTGGGCTGCGCTGCGCGACGTATACGCCAAAACCGTGTCGCGTGATTACTTCGAGCACACACCGTTTGAGCAGTACCTGCGTGGCAAGCGTGGGCCGAGTTGACAAAGTTTTGAGCTAGTGCAATAAATACAAACGGCCCCACCGTGTCGGTGGAGCCGTAGGGCGCAACGGTGGTCAGACCGTGGCGCTGGATCGAAGGCGTCGAGCGCCCGCAATCCGTTGCCCGATTTTCCTTCCTTTCAGCTTGCAGGTCAAACCGAGCGCCAGTTTGAGGAGCGTTTCATGGTGAGCCTGTCCATTCTTCCTTTGTTGGTCGTGCTGCAGCAGCCGACGTCGGTGCCCTCAGTGGCCTCCCCAGCGCCAGTCGTGACGGCGCCGGCGTCGGATCGGTTGCGGCCGGTGCGGTGGTCGTTGCTGGCGGTGTCGATTGCTGCCGATGTGCGGTCGACACATTTGGCGTTGTCGCGTCCTGGCACTCGTGAGTCCAATCCGTTCTTGGGTGGACTCGTGCGTCGTCCCGTGGCGCATGTGGCGGCGCAGTCGGCGCTTGGGGTGGCGATCGGCGTGCTGCTGGATCGCACGGCTCGGCGCGGCCAGCGTGGCTTGGCGCTTGGCCTGGCGGTCGGTCTGGCTGCGGTCCACAGCGTGGCTGCGGCGAACAACTACCGCATCTATCGCCAGAAAGGCGGCCGTTGATGGCGGCGAATAAGTCGGGGAAGTCCGATTGGCGGTTGCGGTGCAAGCCGATGGCTGTGGACGCTGAGACGGCGATCAAAGTGGCGTCGATGGTGAAGTGCCAGTTTGACGGCGAGGTGCTGCCGCTGGATTACTTCATTCGCGAGGTCGTGATGCAGGCGATGTCGGCGGCCAAGGGACGTCAGGTCAACGCAGGCCCGTTGCTTGGCCTGTCGGATTCGCAGATCACGTACGCCATTGCGCGGTACAGCATTGATCCGCGTCACGGTCGGCCGGCGCCGATGGTGCGGGTGCGTCGGATCATGGACTCGGAGGTGGGCTGATGTTGGCAGAACAGTTGTCGGCGCTGTTGCGGTCGGTGGGCTTTGGCCAGCAGGCGTGCCAGAAGTCGGCGTGGTCGGAGGTCTGGACGCACTTCACCAAGGCGCGTGAGGCGATCACGGGCGTGGCGCTCATGCCGTTGGGCGATATCACCAATGCGGCAGTGCTCTTCCCGTGTGATCTTGGGCGCGAGAAGCCAAACTATCTGTGGATCGCATTCAACGTGTTCGGGGCGTTGGCGCGAGACCCGTATCACAATGCCGTGATTGCGGAATGCGATCGGATGATGCGCGGGGCGCTCGAAGCGCAGATCGTGAGCTTGCAACGCGACGTGTGTGCGGTGGAGCGGTCGATCGTGCAGCGCACGGCTGGCGACATGGCGGCGACTCGCGTGGTCCTGGCGGACATGAAGAAGGACCTGCAGGCGCTGCGAGTGCTGCAGTTGCAGGTCGTGTGGGATCAGACGTTGGCGCGTGTGGTGGTCGACGGCGTGCCGTATCAGGTATCGCTCGAACACGACGTTGACGACGGCCACAAATCAACGATGGTGCTGACGGCGGCGCCGTGTCCGCAATGCTCTGATGCGTCGTGGTCGTACGGTACGCACGAAGATCGCTTGACGTGCGAGTGCGGCCACCTGCAGCCGTTGATTCCGGTAACGCAGGTTGTTCCGCAGGAAGTGAGGGCGTAATGGCATTTGCTGAAAACACTTCAGTTCCGGTTGAGCGCACCCGTGCGGAGATCGAGAAGATGATCGTCACTCGGCACAAGTGCGAGTCGTTTCAGTCTGGGATTGACTTTGCCAATCGCACCGCGGTTGTTCAGTTCAAGGCCCATGCTCGTTTCGTGCGATTCATCGTGACGTTGCCGAATCCGGAGTCGAAGGAGATTCGCCTGGATCGCAACGGCTGGTCTCGGTCCGAAAGCAATCGGCGGAAGTTATTAGAGCAGGCTGAGCGCACGATCTGGCGTGCCCTGCTGTTGGTCATCAAGGCGAAGCTCGAGGCGGTGGACAGCAAGATCGCCACGTTCGAAGATGAGTTTCTGGCGCAGATCGTGTTGCCGAACGATCAGACGGTTGGATCGGTGTTGGCGCCGATGATCGCCAACGCGTACGACTCGGGTCAGATGCCGTCTGGTTTGCTGGCGTTGCCGGCGAAGGGGGAGTAGGTAATGGCGATCAAAGCGAGAGCGATGCGGGAACTGCGGCGGGCCACGACGGTGGCGCTGCGAGATCGACGGAAGCTGGATGCGATGCGCCAGCAATCTGCTCAGAACATGTATCGGCTGCGAAAAGCATTGGATGTGTGCGCCGATCAATCTCAGGCCGATGGTCCATTGTCTGTGTATTTGAATGCCCGCAGGCATGAGTTGTTGAATGAGGAGTCAAAAGAGCACTCGTCTGTGTCTAGTCAGGTGGCCGAACTACACGCGCTGCTGAACGGTAAGTAGTTGTGCTGTTTCCCAAAGATCCGCCGGGCACATTTCGCCGTGAACGTCGCGCTCGGAAACGCCGGTTGACGGCGAGGGAGCACGCGATCATGGACGAAGCGGTGGCGCTGGATGGCGGTCGGTGCCGATTCCCGCACTGCCAGCACAAAGGGTTAGTGGTCGATCCTTGTCATGTGGTGCATCGTGGATCTGGGGGGAACCCCGCTGGCGATCGGACGACATTACAGTCGATCATCGCGTTCTGTCGTGAACACCACGAGGACTACGATCAGGGGCGCATCGACTTCGATCAGAAAACACTGGCTGGCACTCGGGGGCCGTGCGTGTTCTACCGGATCGTGAATGGCCAGTCGGTGCATGTTGGGACGGAACGGATTGCGGGGGTATTGATGTGAACGATCAACGGAACGGTGGCATCGCATGGACGGACTTCACGTCGAACCCGATCAGATATCGGAACGCAGCCGGAGAGCACGTCTGGGCTTGCGTGAAGGTCTCGCCTGGCTGCGCGCACTGCTACAGCGCGACGACGGCGCAGCGATTTGATCGCGGCACGGACTACAACGCCGCCGAGATGGCGAAGCTGACGCCATTCCTCGACGAGAAGGAACTGCGGACGCTGCTGACGTCAAAGAAGATCAGCGGCCAGCGCGTGTTTCCCTATGACATGACGGACCTTTTTGGCGAGTGGGTGCCGTTCGAGTTGATTGATCGATGGTTCGCCGTGATGGCGCTGCGGCCCGATGTGACGTTTCAGATCCTCACGAAGCGGCAGGAGCGGATGCGCGAATACTTCAGCACACGCCGGCGGTATCACGTTCAGGACGCCATTGATTACGGCGAGTCGTCATGGTTGAGCGACTTCTTGGGCGAACGCGCTGCTCCATTGATGAGCGATTGGCCCCTGCCAAACGTCTGGCTCGGCGTCTCCGTGGAGAACCAAGAGACGGCAGACCAGCGCATCCCGGCGCTGCTGAACACGCCTGCGGCGGTGCGGTTCGTCAGCTACGAACCCGCCATTGCTCCCATTGATTTCTTCAACCTCTCGGCCGTCAATTTAAATGGCTTCGGTGCCGGGTATTTCTCTGGGCTCCATCGCACCGCCGTCTCGAGGCATTTGGATTGGGTGATCGTCGGCGGCGAGAGCGGTCCAGGTGCGAGACCGTTCGACATCGAGTGGGCGCGGTCGACTGTGCGGCAGTGCTGGGCCGCCGGCGTGCCGGTATTCGTGAAGCAGCTCGGCTCGGTTGCTTGCTCAGCCGACAACAGCACATACGTCGGCAACGAGATAACCCAGCGTCTGGATGCGCGAATGAAGCTGAAGGACCGCAAGGGCGGCGATCCGTCCGAGTGGCCCGAGGATCTGCGCGTGCGCGAGTTCCCTGCGGTGTCGCGATGAAATCCGATGAGCGACTGGATCGCCTTTATGATCGCAGGAAAGTCGGCTTGTGCGATGATGCCAGCCAAAGGAGAACGGTAGCCATGAGTGAAGAACCACGGTGGACAGGATTTGGGTTGACCACGACGGATGCTCGAACCGGCAAGCGCATTCCGGCCAACGTCAAGATCACGGACAGCACGGGCGGTATTTCTCGGTTCGCGACGGGGGTGCCACAGCCGGGCATTGACGACGGGTACGCGGTGGTCGGCCTGGCGACTGGTGTCGGCGCTGTGGACATCACTGCCGCCGGCTACGAGTCGTTGCATTTGATGATCGACTTCCCCGGCCCGGTGAATCCCAACTTCCCGCTGCAGCCGTCTGCGCGGCCCTGGGAGACGATGCCGACCGATCAGGTCAAGTTGGCCAAGGGCGCGATCGCCACCGTGCTGGCGAACCTGCCGTGGGGCCCGAGGCCCAATCAGGACAACAACTGCCTGTTCGTGGCCGAGTACGTGAACAAGTTGGCGTGGACGCCGGAACTGCGTGCCAAGCAGGTGGCGGTCTATCCGTACCGCGACTGGTCGCTGAACCCGCCGCTGGCCAAGGGCTACCACTCGATGTACCCGGACACCGATCTGCTCGGTGATTTCGACTTCTACCTCGACCGCATGGAAGAACTCTGGCTGGCCGGCAAGGTGCCGGTGCCGGCGCTCGTGCCCGATTGTCCGCCGGCGCTCGAGAACGGCGTGCTGAATCGCCAGTGGATCGAATCCGTGCTCACGCCGCTCTACAGCCAGCCGCGGTTTCAGGCGATGGCGCGCAAGGTGCGGCTCGAGTGGGAACTGGACCTCTCGGCGGCGGACTGGCAGTGGCTGGTCCAGTGGGCGGCGCGGGTGTGCCCGAACGCCATTCGCTGTATCCACTTCGAGTCGGGGCACGGGGCGCCGGGCAATCACGCGGACTTCGTGGAGAACGGTGGCCAGTACGCCGACGAAGGCGCGATGTGGATTCCGGTGGCACCGTATGTCCATCAACTCTGGGCGCAAGACACCTGGGCGTTCATGGGCCAGACGGACCACGGGCGCACGCCGATGCAGCAGATCGCGTACGACTTGCTGGACTTCTGGCGTCGATTCAACGAACCCGGCTACCGGCCGACGTGGCCGTGCGGGATCAGCGCGAACGGCCCGGGCATCGGCGTGCAGGTGTCGAACGACGAGTACGGCAGCTACGCCACGATCAACTCTCGAGTGCCAGAGGAAGAAGTGCGCGATGCCATCGAGATCGGCAAGATGGGACTCGGCATGTATGACCCGGTGATTGACTACGACGGCACGCCGATGCGCTTGAAGGGGTTGCTGGTCGGATACGGTGACGCGGGGCCGGTGTGACGCGACGGCCAACACGGTGGGACGTAGGGGTGAGTGCCGGCATCTTTATTGGTGCCGGCCTCGCCTGTACGATGGGATACGTGGCGGTCGGCGTCATCATGGTGGTGGCGTGGCTGTTCACGTTCGGGAGTTCCGAGAGGTAGATCATGGCAGGCGTGGCAAAGCTGATTGAAACGGCGCTGGCGCGAACGGTGGTGATGGGCTATCACGCGCAGGTCGCGCACTGGAATGTGATGGGCCCCAACTTCCCGAGCTACCACGAGTTCTTCGGCAAGCTGTACGAACAGTTGGCAGACGAGGTGGATCTACTCGCTGAGAGTCTGCGGACATTGCGCGAGTTCCCGGCTGATCGGTTGGTGGATCTCGTGGCCGCAGCTGGGGGCGAGCGCACGTCTGCACCCGGAGACATCTTCAAGCGACTGTCCGACGACAACGAGGATCTACTGGCCGTCCTGTTGGATGCTTACACGGCGGCGTCGGGGTTGCCGGCGCTGGCGAACACGTTGCAGGATCTATTGACGGCTCACGAGAAAACGGCGTGGATGCTGCGCGCCTCGATGTCCAAGTAGGAGCGCGCCATGCCGTATTACGTGCGATTCAAGAAGGGCGTGAAGTTTGATCCGATCGCGCCGGCCGCGGCGACGATCATTGCGGCCATCTGGTCGGCCGCGCAGACAATGCAGCGGGACCTGTTGGTGACATGCGGTTCCGAGAGTCACAAGCCGCCAAGTCGTCATGTGCTCGGTGAAGCGGTGGATCTCGGGGTGGGCGGCATGGATGGCCGTCAGGTGGTCACCCTCTGGCGCACGCTCTGCAATTCCTTGGGCATCCCGTTCTACGTGTCGATCGAAGCCCGGGAGATGCCGGACGACGATGCGCTCAAGCCATACGTGACCATCAACAAAGAGGCCACGGCGCTCCACATTCACATCCAGCCAGTTAAGGGAACTATTTATGGCGCGGAGTGATTGCCTTCTCTGGCGTCCATCCAAGCTCGTCTATTCGACGTTGGATGCGTGAAGAAGTAAGGCCGGTTGTCCTGGACCATTCGGCCAAAGATTTGGTTTGCCCGTTGGCAGTTATAAATCTAGACGGGTTACTTCTTCCTTTGGACCATTCAGATCTGGATAATATCTTTGCGATTGGGCTGCCGGACTTAAGCCGGTAGTACATTGCCGAGTAGGGCAGTCCGACCTTGGTAGCCCACATACGCAGCGGCATCGTTTTGCCGTTGTGCGTAATTGTAAGGGTTCGTCTTTGGTTATTGGCTTGCTCTATCACGCTGACCCATTTGACGTTGCCTGGCTCGTAATTGCCATCGTTATCGGTCCTGTCAAGAGTGTGCTGTTTGGATGGTCGCCAGCCTACGTCTGCGATGAAGGCCGTGAAGTCTCTGCGCCACTTGTCGCACATGGTGATGCCTCGGCCTCCGTAGTTCTTGTAGCTCACGCATGTTTTACTGAAGCATCTATCTTTAGCTGCAGCCCAAATGCGATATTCGGGGGTTTTTGAAAATCCGTGGATGAAGCCCTTGCCCATTCCTTTTGGCATATCTGAATCCTATCAAATTGGTACAGTGTATCCATGCCAAGGAATCCAGACGACGTGGTGCTGTCGCTCTACCTCTCGCCAGAGGAAGTGTCATTCCTCGATCGCATGATCGCTGGCGAACCGGAGACTCTGACGCGCTGCAACATGGTGCGCTCGGCGCTCTGGTCGCTGGCGGATTTCATGGGCTACGATCCGCCGCTCGGCGTGTTCGACATGCGCGACAAGCCGCGTGGTCGCGGCAAGAAAGGCCCTGTGCGTCGGCGCATCCGCAAGCCGAATCCTCCGCGGCATGGCCAGCACGGCAATCCCCAACCGAAAAATCATCCGTGGCGTGATTGAGTAGTTGACAAAAGTTCACGGGCCGTTGTAGTCTCTCACTCATGCCAGTGAACATTCGTCAACTTCGCAAAGACATCAAAGACAGTGGACTGACGCAGGTCGAGATCGCCAGCAAGGCTGGCTATCGGTCGAAGTCCACTATCACGCTGCTGATGCGCGGCCGCTCGGACGGTCGGGCACCGTCGCTGCACGCCATTCACGCGGTGGCCGCGGTGCTGGGTTACTCCATGTCGCGCTACACCAATCGGCCGCGTCGTCAGCCGCGTCGTCGGAGCGCCAAGTGATCGACTTTGTGTGCTACGGCCATCCGAAGTCGAAGGGCTCAACCAAATCGTTCGCGTTCGTGCGGAAGGGCGCGACGGTGGCGGTGCGTGGCGGCAAGGTGACAGGCGTGTCGACGGCCACGACGAGCATGACGAAGGGCCTCAAGGAATGGGAGCAGGCTGTGGCGACCGAGGCGCGGTTGGCGCTGGCGAACGCGCTGCGGGCGGGTGCGCCTGGTGCTCGGGTGCTGGATGAGCCGGTGTATCTCGAGATGCTGTTCGCGATGCCGCGTCCGCAGCGGTTGAAGGCGTTGCGGAACGTGCCGTGCGACACGACGCCTGATGCCAGCAAGCTCTGGCGAGCGGTTGAGGACGCGCTGATCGGCGTGTTGATGTCAGACGACAAGCGGGTCACGCGGTGGTGGGGCAACAAGCGGTTCGCGAATCCCGAGGAAGCGCCACATGTGCGGGTGCGGATCGGCCCGATGAGCGAAGTGATCGGCAACGATGCGGTGTTGATCGCAGGGGAGACACGGTAATGGCAGCAGAGCAGCAGCAGTTGGCCAAGAGCGAGCAGCGCGTGGCGTTGCCGCCGGCGGTGGTCGAGCGCGGCATTCCGCGTGAGCAGTGGAACACGTTGTGCCACAGCTTGTTTCCGGGCGCCAAAGCGGCGTCTGTGATCTTGGTGTGGGACTACTG
>ERZ724522.165-NODE-165-length-41948-cov-15.742487_pt1 | contig 41948 bp, 54 predicted proteins | sample MGYA00376055_ERZ724522 | MGnify/ENA primary metagenome ERZ724522 (study PRJEB28724, sample SAMN07190884) | wastewater metagenome | isolation source: effluent of sewage treatment plant in Hong Hong | place: Hong Kong | collected 2016-03-17 ... | reverse complement strand
GCCGAGCGCGAGACGGTGCGTAAGTGAACGTCGAGACGCTGCCGGTGCTGACTGTCTGTCAGCCGTACGCCGACCTGATCGCGCACGGCGTCAAGCTGATCGAGAATCGGGTTTGGCGCACGGCGTACCGCGGGCCGCTCGTCATTCACGCCGGCAAGTCGCGCGCGTGGATGCCGGCCGACATCGAAGCGAAGTACAGGCGGCAGGGGTACGAGCTGCGGCGCGGCGTGCTCTCGTGCGTCGTCGAGGTCGTCGACTGCGTGCGCGTCGAGGCGTTACCCGAGCGACTCAAGGATCACGATCACGCGTTCGGGCCGTGGTGCTGGCTGCTCGAAAACCCGCGGATCCTGTATCCGCTCGAAGTCAAAGGCGCGCAGGGTATGTGGAGGATCGACCGTCGCGTCGTCGACGGGCAACGGGTGACGCATGCCGGATCCTGAGCTACCCGACGGCGTCGCGATCCGGCGTCGGCATATCCGCGAGTACCAGTTCGACCCCAATAACATCCGCGCGCATACCGCCCGCAATGTCGGCATGATCGAGGATTCGCTCGAACAGAACGGCGCGGCGCGGTCGCTGGTCGCAGACGAGCGCGATGTCGTGCTGTGCGGCAATGGCACGCTTGAAGCGGCGGCGCACGCCGGGATCGAGGATGTGATCGAGATCGAGACCGACGGCCGTGCGCTGATCATTCACAAGCGGCCGAACCTCTCGCCCGATCAAAAGCGGCACGTCGCGGTCGCCGACAACCGCTCGGGCGATCTGGCGGGTTGGAATAACCTGGGGATCGTCGAGCTGCAGCGCGAGGCACCGGGCATCGTTGCTCGATTGTGGACGACGGCCGAATTCGCGCAGATCGCCGACGCGGCGAACCTGGCACCGGCCGAACTCGATACGCCGCTCGACCTCGTGCCGGCCGGCGAGGCAGCCGCGGCCGTCGACCGTCGGGCGTTTACGACCATGTCGTTCTCGCTCACCGCGGATCAGCTCGACCGCGCACGCCGGGCGATTCGAGCGGCCGAGCCCGAGGCGGCACCGGCCGACATTACCGGCAACCCGTCGATCTCGGCGAACGCGCTCGACGTGATCGTGACGGCGTTTCTCGCCTTGCAAGTCGTCAACGATGGTAGTAACATCGCCAATCATGACGACGAACCTACCGAAACAACCGACCCGTAACGGCGTTTGTGCGGCGTGCGGGCTGCTCGTCGCGCATCACTACTCGGCACGCACCGGCCGGCAGCTCGATTGTATCGAGGCGTGTCGCCGGCATCCGCGCGCCCGGCGCGTCGGCCGCTCGACCTCGCCGCTCGCGGCGCAACTGCAGGCGGTGCTCGCCGAGGCGCGGCCAATGTCTGCAGATCTGGTAGACGGCCTAATCGGCCAATACAACGCAGCACGCAGCAACATCGAGGCGCTGGCCGAGGCCGTGCGCGACGGCCAGAACGCATTAGCCCTGCACTACTTCGTCGAAGGCAACGTGCGAGAGCAGCGGCACAGCATGCCGACCACGGTTGAAGCGCTGTTCCGCGTCGAGGGCGCCATTGCTCAGCTGAACGCGGACTTTTGGAGCCGCGCGCTGCGCATGACGGATGTGATGGACTACATGCCGCAGAAGCGCCGCGAAGAGTGGCACGAGCAGATCCGCAACCCGGAAGGACGCAAGGCAAGCAAGTACAGCGGCGAGACAGAGCTGCCGCCGCTTCCTGAGTTCGAGGAAGCCACGGTGCGGTCGACGCTTACCAGCCTGCTGCACAGCCGCTCACAATTCCTGGCTGAGCGTGTCGACGGCATCTTCCGGGCGCTGAGCCGGCAGCACGTGACCAACCAGCCGCAAGGCTTCGGCAAGCGCATGATCATCCAGGGCGTGTTCAGCTACGGGACGGCCGGGCACATCAACGACCTGCGCTGCGTGATCGCCAAGTTCATGGGGCGCGACGAGCCAAAGCATGGCTCTACCGATCCCGTCATCAAGGCGGCGAGTCGGCAAAATGGCCAGTGGATGTCGGTTGACGGCGGAGCGCTGAGGATTCGCGTCTACGGTGGCGTGGCCACGGCTCACCTTGAAGTTCACCCGGACATGGCGTGGCGGCTCAACGCTATCCTGGCGAACCTGCACCCGACAGCTATACCAGCCGAGCTGAGAACAAAGCCGAAGCGCACCAAGAAGCTCAAGGACTTCGAGCTGTTCGACAGGCCGCTGCCGTTTGCCGTGGTTGACCTGCTCGCCGGGATGCGCCAAGTCAGCGAAAAGCTGGACGGCTGGCCAGAGCGCTACAAGGACGTGCCGAACGCGATGCGCTTCGACTATGGCCAGCACGACAAGGCCGCAATGGCAGAAGCGGAAAAGGTTCTGCAGGCGCTCGGCGCTACTAAGGTCAGCCACTACTGGCAGTTCGATTACAACCCGGTCGAGGTGCTGGACGCCGTAGTGTGCTCTGGCTGCATCCCTGACCAGAAGTCTCACCAGTTCTACCCGACCCCGGAGAGTATCGCGCTGGCGGCGGTTGAGCTGGCTCAGATCGAACCGCGCCACGGCGTGCTTGAGCCGAGCGCAGGCCAGGGTGGCATTGCCGATCATCTGCCACAGCTGCAAACGACCTGCGTCGAGATCAGCCCTCTGCATTGCGAGATCCTGCGCGCCAAGGGGCACAGCGTCATCGAGGCCGACTTCCTGAAGTGGGTGCCAGGCCAGCCCAAGGCAGACCGCATCGTGATGAACCCGCCATTCAGCGAAGGCCGCTGGCAGGCACACCTGGAGGCAGCCGCTGCCCTGCTCAAACCGGACGGCCGTCTTGTAGCAATCCTGCCGGCCAGCGCCAAAGGCAAGGAGCTGCTGCCGGGCTTCGCCCACGACTACTCCCGCATCTACGACAACGAATTCGCCGGCACGAGCACTGCCGTTGTGATCCTGACTGCTACCCACAAATGAACGCACCAACCTACTGCCGCACGGACGGCAAGCGGATCGGCCAATGCGCCTGTTTCCGCTGCCGCCCACCGGAGGCCCCATGCGACCCAAGACCCAAATCTGGCTGCACAAGCCGACCAACACCAAGCGCTACATCGCCGGAACAAACGGCTCGGAAGCCCGGCTCACGATCGGCATCGACGTTGACGGTGTTCTCGCGGACCAAATCAGCGGGGTGCTGCCGCTGATCAAGGCCAGGCACGGCGTGTCCCTGATGTACGCCGATGTCACCGACTGGCGGCTGCCGATCAAGGACACCGATATCGCCGAGGAGATTGTCCGCGCTCAGTCCGATCGCGCCTACGTGCTTGGCATGCCGGCCCATGATGGCGCTCGGCGCGTTCTGACCTTCCTTCACAAGACGCACCGCCTAGTCGTGATGACCGCGCGGCAGGGTGAAGCCGCGACATCATGGACAGCCGAATGGCTGGACAAGAACCGGCTGCCGTACGACGAGGTGGCCAGTGGCCGGGAGGCCCGAAAGAGCGAACACCGTAGCGATGTCCTCATCGACGACTACATCGGGAACATCGAAGAGTTTCTTGCGAACACGAACGGCGTGGGCGTTCTAGTCGACCAACCCTGGAACCGCAAGCGTGAGACGTTAGACGCGTTCGCACGCGAGGGACGGCTGTATGTCGTGTCCGATCTTTTTGCGCTCCGCACGGCGTGGCCAGACATTGCCGCTAGAGCGCAAGCTGATAGTGCATAGGGCCGTTTTCAGAAAACCGGTTTCCGAAGTGCAACTTCGGCGAATAGGCTACCAAAGCTCATCCGTACACGCAGCGCTTTTTGCAGATTTCTTTCGCGGCAGCGTTCCTGACAGTGGTCGGCACGGCATGTCCCGGCTAGCCCCCGCCTTCACTTCCGCCGCGGGCACATCCGAAAGATGGCTGATGGCAGGCGTACTTGGGTGCGCATCGCATGACGCCGAGATCGCCGAGTTTCTCTCGCTCGAAAAGCGTCGCAAGGTCGCAGCCGCGGCAACGTCGCCGACGGTTCTCGGGTAATCTGCGCAGAGTCGTGCATCGTCGGCGTTGACGCCGCGTTGCGTTGGTAGTAACATCGCCGCCCGGAGGTTCGATTATGTTTGCTGATCGTTCGATGTGGCTCACGGTTGGATTCGCGGCGGGTATGTTTCTCTCGGGCGCGGGCGCGTACTCGCTCGCGCGACAGCAGATTGTCGGCGCGATTGACCGGTACGACGACGGTCTGCCGGCTCGGATCGGTGCCTGGTTCGGGCTCGTGCTCGTCGCGTGCGCCTCGCTCTCGGTCGCCTCGTTCGCGTACTGGCTCACGCAGGCATTGCAGCACGCGACCGTCGATCAGATCATGCGCGGCGAGGGCGGTTGGCGCATTCCGCTCGGCGCGGCCGTCTCTGGTGCGGTCGCGGTCTCGCTGATCCTCGACCTGATCACCGAATGCCGAAACGCCGATCCCGAAAGCCTCGCGCGCAAGGTCGTCGAGGTCGAGCGGCTCACGCGCGATCGCGATGCGCAGCAGCACATCATCGGCGCGCAACTGATCGAGATCAAGATGCTGCGCGGCGACCTGCAAAGCGCGTCAGACCGTGCGCGGCGGGCCGAGCGGGCGCTGCAGGTCGCGCGCGACCGGTTGATCGTCATACGTGACCGTGCAGCCGCGAAGTCGGAAACGGCCGAGGCGACGCCGCATGCCTAACGCGCAGCAGTCGGCCGCCCGTCTGCGTCGAGCCGAGCGCGATCAGCGGATCGTGTCTCTATTGCGCGACGGGCTGTCGACGTTCGACGTCGCCGGCATCCTGGCATCAGAGGGCACGCCGATCACGCGCTCAATGGTGTCGCGGATCCGCATGAAGCATGAGCGCGCGCTCATGCAGGAAACGAAACGCGACGTCGAGCATATGCGGTACCGGCTCATCGAGCAGTACCGCAAGGCGCGGCGCGAGCTGTGGGCCGCCTGGGAACGGTCGCAGCGGCCGAAAGCTAAAAGCAAGCGCAAGTCGATCCCGATGCCGGCCGCCGAGGGCTCGAACCGGGTCGTCGATCAAACCATTCTCAATGAGAATACCGTCGAGGGTCGCGACGGCAATCCGGCATTCCTCGTCGCGCTCATGAAAGCGATCGAGGGCGAGGCGGTGCTGCTCGGGCTGCAGAACGAGCCGATACAACCCGGTGAAGACACGTTAACCGACTCGGCGGCGAAGCTGCAGCGCGCGGCCGAAATTATCCAGCTCGCGCAGTCTCGTCGACTCGCGGCGCTCACGCCCGCGCAAGGCGTGATCGACGTCGGCGAGGGTGCGCCAGCGGTAGAGGGGGGCACCGATGTATCTCGAAGCGGCGCATTGGAGTAAGGAACAGGTCGCGCAGATGCGCGCGCATTTTCTCGACAACGTCGCCGGGCACGTGCTCACGGTGACGCACGACGTCGAGCTGTATCGACGGATCGTGCTAGGCGTGCCCGGCTCGTCGTTTTACCGGTATGAGGTTGTGACGTGGCCCGGTCACGTGGCGATTGCCGGCGACATGGGGTCGTACGTGTTCGAGCGCATCGACGACATGTTCGAGTTTTTCCGCGGGCGCACAGCCGGCGAGTATCTCGATCTGTCGTACCTCGCCGGCAAATGCGAGGCGGCCGACAAGCACGCCGGGCTCAGTGAGTGGGTCGGCGAGGCGCGCTCACTCGATGCGCTCGCCGAGATCCTGCGCGAGTCGATGGATCCCGACGACGGGTTCGCGCCGACGCAGGCCGACCGCATCGTCGCGGAGTGGCGCAAGCGGGTCGCCGACGACTACGGCGAAATGTCGTCTGTTGACGACGTGCGCGAGCTTGCCGACTGCTATCGGCCGGATCCCGACTGGCCGCGGGATCCGTTCGCGGATCTGTGGGATCGCGGCCGGATGTTCTACGAATGGTCGCACCATTTCGCATGGTGCATATTCGCGATCGCGTTCGCGGTTGACAAGTACGACGAGCACAAGCAGCAGCAGCTCGTCGTCGAGGCGGCCCGACTCGGCGTCGTACCTGGGGCTGGCGTGTGATCTGGTACGTCTACCTTAACGGCAACATCGTCGGCACGGTGATCGCGTCGACCGAGCCGGATGCGCTCGCGCACGCGCGCGAAAAGTTCGGCGGCATTTGGGGCGACGCGATCGAAGTCAAACCGAGGTCATCATGATCGGGCTCGTCTGGTTCGTCGTGTGGCGGCTCTGGCTGGCTGGGTTTCTCGTGTGCTTTGCGCTCGATTGGATGCACGCGTATAGCGGCGCTCGGCTCGGGCGCGAGGCGCACATCGCCTCGGCGCTCGAACACGGGATCCCGGCGCGTCGGGTCGAGGCGTTCGTCGACGCCCGCGGGCGGATGTCGGCGCTATTCGTGATCGTGACGCTCGTGCGCCCGGTCGGATTTCTCTGCGCGGCTGGCGCGATGCTGCTCGCGCTGATCGTCGCGCTCGCGCGGCTGGCGCTCGCGGCGCTGCGTAAGTGGGTCGCGGTCGTGCGCTGGCTGCTCGTGTTAGGGCTTGCCTGGCTGCTGCTGCGCGGTGCCTATGTCGGCGTGCTGCTGCCGCTCGTGCGCTGGCGCGGGCTGCGGTTCTATCTCGGTCGACGCTGGCGCATTCGCTGAGCCCGCTACAATCTGATCCGTGAGCCCGAGCCCACTTGCCGATCTCGATCTGTCGTACCTCTCGCGCGCTGAGCGTGCCGAGCTGGCGCGGCTGCTCGACGGTTACGACGGGTTTCGACTCACGTACTACGACGCGCCCGATGCGTTTGTCGACGACTGCGTCGACGGCGTCGATCTGTACCCGTATCAGCGCGACATTCTGTCGTCGGTGCCCGTGTACAAGCGCGTCTGCGTGCGCTCGCTGCACGGGATCGGGAAAACGGCACAAGTCGCGCTGCTCGTGCTCTGGTTCGCGCTGACGCGCGACGGGCTCAAAGATTGGAAGATCATTACGACCGCCTCGGCCTGGCGGCAATTGCAAAAATTCCTGTGGCCCGAGATCCATAAGTGGGCCGGCAAAATCAACTGGCGACGGGTCGGCCGGCAGCCGTTCACGCAGCGCGAATTGCTCGATCTCTCGATCAAGCTGTCGACCGGCGAGGCGTTTGCTGTCGCCTCGAACGATGTCGCCCGCATTGAAGGCGCGCACGCCTCGGCGCTGCTGTATATCTTCGATGAGTCGAAAGCGATCCCGGCTGAAACGTTCGACGGTGCCGAGGGCGCATTTACGCAGGATGGCGTCGGCGGCAAAGAGGCATTCGCGGTCGCCGTGAGCACGCCCGGCGAGCCGTTCGGCCGGTTCTACGACATCCAATCGCGAAAGCCGGGTTACGAAGATTGGCGCGTGCGGCACGTGTCGCTCGCTGAGGCGGTCGCCGCCGGGCAGATTGCGCCCGATTGGGCCGACAAGCGTCGCCGGCAGTGGGGCGAAAAGTCGCCAATCTACCGCAACCGCGTACTCGGCGAGTTCGCGGCCGACGGCAACGACGGCGTGATCCCGCTGTCCTGGGTTGAGGCGGCTAACGAGCGTTGGCTCGAATGGATGGAGCGGATCGCCGCGGGTGAGGTCGAGCTGCGCGTCGCGTTCATCGGTGCCGACATCGCCGACGGTGGCGCGGATCAGTCGACGGCCGCACTGCGCGTCGACGCGCCAGACCTCAGCGGAATATCGGAGCTGATCCGGTATCCGTTCTCGCAGCGGTCGCTCGAAACGGCCGGCCGCCTGCGTGCGCTGCGACGGCGTACGGGCGGGCGGGTCGTCGTCGACGGCATCGGCGTCGGCTCGGGCGTCGTGCAGCGGCTCGCGGAAATGGGCGACGAGCCGTTGTCGTTCATCGCGAGCGCGGCGACCGACGTGCGCGACAGTACCGGCGAACTCGGGTTCAAGAATCTACGATCGGCGGCGTGGTGGGGATTCCGCGAGCGGCTCGATCCCGACTCGTCGGGCGTGCCGATCGCGCTGCCGCCTGACGACATGCTAACCGGCGACCTCGTCGCGCCTCGCTGGCGCGTGCTCTCGGGCGGCGTGATTGCGATCGAGTCAAAGGACGACATCCGCAAGCGCATCGGCCGGTCGACCGACTCGGGCGACGCTGTCATACAGGCGTACGGCGCGCATTTGATCGAAGATTCTGCGATCGGCTGGGAAGTGTTTTAGAATGGTTGAGTCGTTTCGTTGAGTGGAGGTTACTACCAATATGCGTATGTCTCGGTCGGTTCGTCGGATCCTCGCCGCGCTGCTCATCGCCGCGGCCGTCTCGGTCGCAACCCCGCGCGCGGCCGACGCTGCGCAGTGGATGTCATGGAGCGAGCTGTACGCCGTCGGCGGCGATCCGTGGTACTCCAACTGGTTTTACACGTCGCTGTCGTACGGCGGGCAGGCGTTCTGCTATGCGCTCGACGCGACGACAAACTATCAGTGTACGTATCGCTGACGCTGGCGCGGTCCGTACGCTGAGTGCTGGCATAGGCGAGGCTACCCGCAAGGGTGCCTCGCCTTTTCGTTTCTAGGGGGTTCGCTGTGCCACGTTTCGACCTGTTCGTACCGTCGTCACCGGTTTGTCACCGTGGCGACAATCCGCTCACCGCAACCGTCGTCGACCCGCGGCCGATCCACTGGCGCGACGAGCATCGAGCCGTCGCGAACCCGGCCGCTCGCGACGCGAGCGCGAGGTACGTGCCGTACCGCACGTGCTCGTACTGCGGCTCGATTCATCCGGCCGACATGATCGCCGCGCTCGACAACGGCGGGCGGTTCGAGTGGGCGGTCGGCAAAGTCGGGTATAAGGCGTATGTCTCTGTGCCAGTTGATCTTGCAGACCAAAGCATCATGCAGGTTAGCGAAATACGAACGTTTCCGAAATTCCAGTGCGCGAGCTGTCGCGCCTCGTCGAGCGAGCGGCCGACGCCGACCTCGGTTTGCTCGTGCGGGTCGCGCGAATTCCGCATCGCCGGCAGTTTTCGAGAGGAAATTTATTCTCCGGTCGGTGCGGTTGTACAAGCGACATTCCGTGCCATGCATCTGTACGATCTTGTAGATCCGGCGTCATTTGACCACGTCGCGCGGTATATTCGAGAGGCAACGGGCGTCGAGGTCGCGCGCGAAAGCGACGGGCGCGTGTCGTTCCGGTACTGACGCCGCGACGAGGTTACAGCATGGCAGCAGGTCTAGGTATTGCCGAGCGGTTGAAGGCTGCCGCCTCGGCTATCGGTTTGTTTGGCGACTCGACGATCGGCGAGCAAGCCGGCGTCATGCTTCACAGTATCGGGCAAGCCGGCGAACCGCCGAGCCGCGAGATCGCGAACTTTGCCGAGGCGTACAGCAAAAGTCCCTGGCTGCGGGCCGTAACCTCGAAAGTCGCCGTCGCCGTCGCCCGGCAGCCGTGGCGGCTGTATCAGGGGACCGAGCGCGGGCGCAAGCGCGTCGGGCTCATCCGCTCAATCAAGTACACCGACAACCGGAAGTCGCGCGCGGCGATGATCAAGTCAGCCGTCCGACGCGGCGAGCTGCGCGAGATCGACTCGCACGAGCTGCTGTCGCTGTTCGATCAGCCGAACGCCTATTTCTCGGGCGTCGTGACGCGTCGACTGCAGCAGGTCTATTACGAGGTCAACGGCGAGGCGTATTACCTGATCGATCGCGCGCATCCTGGCGGGCCGCCGATCGGGCTGTGGCCTGTTCCGCCTGCGTGGATCCTGCGCACGCCGACGATCGAGAATCGAACGTTCAAGGTCAATTTCCGCGGCTGGCACTCCGACATACCCGAGTCGGAGATCCTTTGGCACGTCGACCCGAACCCGGTCAACCCGTACGGCCGCGGCTCGGGTACCGCAATGGCGCTCGCCGACGAACTCGACACCGACGAGTACGCCGCGAAGTTCGTCAAGTCGCGATTCTACAATCGCGCGTTGCCGGACGTGATCGTCTGGCCGAAAGGCACCGACGCCGCCAACGCCGCGGCGTTGAAACAGGTCAAGCAAAAATGGATGTCGGAGCACGGCGGCGTCGGGCGTGCGTTTCGCGCGTTTTTCAGCTCGCGCGAGATCGACGTCAAGGTGCTGTCGCAGACCATGCAGGAACTACAGGTCACAAACCTGCGCGAGTTCGAGCGCGATACCTGTATTCAGACGTTCGGCATGTCGCCCGAAATGCTGGGCGTGCTCTCGAACAGCAACCGCGCGACGATCGACGCTGCCGACTATCACTTTTCGCGGTGGTGCGTCGACCCGCGCCTCGAAGTGTGGCGCGCGTTCTATCAGCATCGGCTCGTACCGATGTTCGACCCGTCGCTCGTGCTCGATTACGACTCGCCGATCGCCGAGGATAAGGCATTTCAGCTCGACGCGATGAAGGCGCGACCCGAGGCGTACTCGGTCGATGAGTGGCGCGCGGTTGGCGGCGCGGATGAATTGCCGGACGGTGCCGGCGTCGGTCGGTTCGTGCCGATCGGCGTGCAGTACGTGCGCGACCTCGACGACATCGCGGTCGAGCCCGAGCCGGTCGGCGGCGACCCGCTCGCCGGTCAGTCGGGCGGCGATCCGCACGCGCTCGACCCGCACGCCGACGACGGTGAGGATCCTGCCGAGGATGATACCGAGGATCCGGCCGAGGATCCGGCCGAGGGCAAGTCGCTCTCGCCGGCTCGCGCGGTACCTCGCTATCGCCGCGCAAAAGGCTCACGCAGCAGCACGGCGGCGACGACCTCGGCGATCATCATCGCGACCCGGCTCGAAGGCAAGGCGCGTCGCGAGTTCCTGCGCGCGCTCGCGAAATTGGCGACGCGTGCGAACGAGGGCGCACTCGGCACCGCGCTCGAAGCCGGCGACATTGAAGCCGTGATCGCGGCGTTCTCCTGGGCATCGCTCGACACCGACCTCGGGCCGGCACTGGCGGTCGTGCTCGCGGCGTATCAGGCGGCAGGCGCGGCCGAGGCGCGCGTCATCTCGACGCAGCTCGCGATCGATCTCTCGTTCGATACCGCCAACGCCGCGGCCGTCGCGTACGCGCGCGAGCTGCCGATGATCCTCTCGACGTATCTGTCGGACACGGCGAAGCGCGCACTGCGCGAGGCGGTTGCGCGCACGCTCGGCGGCGACCTCACGCGCGGCGAGCTGGTCTCGTTCATCAAGGCGATCGTCGGGCTCACCGGTCCGCAAACGCGCTCGGTGTGGAAGTTCCGCGCGAACCTTGTCGAGCAAGGCGTCGACGAGGCGTCGATCGCGGCGCGCACGGCGAAGTACGCCGCGGCGTTGCTGCGCAAGCGGGCCGAGCTGATCGCGCGCGATCAGATCAATGAGTCGGCGAACAAAGGGCAGCGGCAACTCTGGGATCAGGCGATGAAGTCGGGCATGCTCGACGCGAGCAAAACCGAGCGTCAATGGATCGTGACGCACGACGACCGCCTCGACGCGAAGATCTGCGAGCCGATGGACGGGCAAACGATCCCGTACGGCGACGTGTTCGTCGACGGCGAGGGCAACCCGGTCGACGACCCGCCCGCGCACATCGGGTGCCGGTGCTCGCAGCGTCTCAAATTCACAAAGTAGAAAGGATCGATCGCGACATGACTACGCCGCAATTTCAATATCCGCTGACGCCGTCGCTGCCGATGATGCCGGGCGACGGCGTGCCGGCACCGCTCTCGGCGCTGCGCAATATCGACGGCTCGCTCGGGCCGCGCTGTGTCGACTGCTCGGGCTACGGGATCCGCATCCAGGGGATCCGCGACGGCGTGCGCGGCGGCTGTATGGGGCACGTCGGCACGTGCGCGACCTGCCGCGGTACTGGCGTCGAGCTGCCGGATCCGTTCGCAATGTTCGACCGCCTCGGGCAGCTCGAACGCCGGATCGCGGCGATGCAGATCGCGGGCGTGCCCGACGTGCAGATGATGTCGCGTCAATTCTGGCGCGAGACGATCGCATGGTCGACGGCGAACGGCACGACAATCTCGAACTCGACGACCGAGACGATCCTCATGCCGGACGTGACGATACCGGCGAACTATCTGCAAGACGGCCGCGCGCTGCAGATCGTGCTCATGGGCAAGCTCTCGAACATCGTGACGACGCCCGGTACGTTGACGTTTGCGCTGCGCTGGGGCGGCGTCTCGGGCACCGTGCTCGCGCAGTCGAGCGCGATGTCGCTCAATACGACCGCGCAGACCGACATCATGTTTCGGATCGAACTCGAACTCGTGACGCGCGCGAACGGGTCGAGCGGGTCGGTGCTTGCGATGGGGTTTGCGAACGTCGCCGCGCTTGCGACGCAGGCACCGCAATTTATGGGCTCGGCGGGCGGTTCGAGCGGGAACACGCCGGCCGCGGTAACGGCGAACTTGACGGCCGACACGGCGCTGAGCATCACGGCGAAATTCAGCATCGCCAACGCCGGCAACGCGATTACCGGCATGCAGTACCTTATCGACTCGCTCAACTGATCGCCGATGGCAGCGCAGGCATTTACGGCGACCGGATCGTGGACGTGCCCGAATGGCGTGTTCTGGGCGCTCGTCGAGTGCTGGGGCGGCGGCGGCGCGGGCGGTGCGGCGACGGGCAACCCGGCGAACGGCAGCGGCGGCGCGGGCGGCAACTATGCGCGGTCGCTCGTGCCCGTCGTGCCTGGTACCACGTACACCGTCACCGTCGGCGCGGCCGTCACCGGGAATAAGACGAACACGAATACGCAGAACAAGGGGAACCCGTCATGGTTTAGCACGACGGGCACCGTGTTTGCCGATGGCGGGCTCGGTGGCAACCCGGCAACGACGAACAGCTCGGTTGGCGCACTCGTCACCGCGAGCAGCGCGTTGTCGATCGGCGATCGCGTGCAGAAAGGCGGCGACGGGATCGCGGGCGTGCTGTCGTCGAGCGGCGGCGCGGGCGGCGGCGCGGGCGGGCCGTTCGGTGACGGCAGCGGCACCGCGGCCGGTGCCGGCAATCCTGGCACGGGCACCGGCCGCGCATCGAACACGACGGCCGGCAGTGCTGGCGGTGCCGGCAATACCTATGGTGGCGGCGGCGCGGGCGGGTACGCGAATAACGCGACCGACCGAGCGGGCGGTGACGGCGCGGCCGGGTACGTGCGCGTGACCTGGGGTTTCGAGCAGTTCAACAACGCGATCGACCGCGGCGCGTCGTGCGCGAGCGCGGGCGTGATTTCGATCGGGGCGAAAGGATGATCTATCCGGTCGCCGAACTCAAGATCTTGTCGTTCAACAGCGGTCCGGCGCAAACGGTCGTACGCTTGCGGTTGTCGCGCATCGATAGCGAGCGAGCCGTGATCGGCCCGTATCCAGCGACCGCGTACGCGCGAGTCGTGCTTGCCGAGCGCGAGGTCACACTCGACGCCGGATGGAATGCTGAGCGCGTGCTCGTCGCGGCGCGCGCGCGGCTCGTGCCGATGGCGGCCGAGCGCGGGGTCGTGCTGCCGGCCGATAGGTTGATATGTACGCTGTGACACATCCGCACGTGTTCTCGTCGGCATGGTTTCGTCGGCATCAGCGGGCATTGCTCGCGGCGCTGCGCGTGCCGGTCATCGGCCGCGAGCTGCGCGACGTACTCGCGATCCGGCGTAGCGATGTCGGGTTCGATGCGCCGATTGTCGAGATCGGGCCGCACTACTACGTTGCCGAGTGCGACGGCGTGCGCGTTGCTGATTTTCGGACGCGTCCGAAGTTCGGGCGGCGGCTGTACTACGGGTTTCGCCCGCTGTGGCGCGCGGCGCATGAATGGGATCGATTCATCGCTGAGCCGTTGATCCCGGCGCTCGACCTGGGTTTTTCGACGCTCACCGCATATCCCGAGGCCGATCCGGCGTCTGTTGCTGCCGATGCGATCATCGCGGCGATTAGTGTGAGCCTTGCCTGGTCCGCAAAGCGCGTCGAGGCGAATGCCGACTACATCGACGCGTCTGGTACGTCGCTCGGCGTCGGGTTTCGCTGTTCGGCAACGACGAATCAGTTCGATACGATTACGCGTTCGCTCGTCATGTTCGACACGTCGCCGATCGGGGTCGGCGGCACCGTGACGGCCGCGACGCTGTCGCTGTATGGGCTGGAGGTATACGCTGGGCTCGGGTCGTGCGTGCAAGACGATCTCGGCTGGTCGCCGTCGTTCGACGTGTATGCCGCGACGCCGGCATCGTCGGCGTCGTTTGTGAATGCAGACTATTCGCAGATCGGGTCGACCTCGCTCTCGGGCGCGAAGTCGAGCGGATCGCTGTCGATGAATGCGTACAACGATTACCCGTTGAACGGCACCGGGGTTGGTCTCATTGCGCCGACGGGTGTCTCGAAATTTGGTATCCGCGAGTCGGTGTACGACGTCGGCGCGGTCGACCCGATCAGCGTCGGATGGAGCGCGTTCTCGCAGGTTGCCTACATCAGCGCATCGGCTGATACGTCTGGCAGCGCGAGCGACCCGAAACTGGTCGTCACCTACTCGCCGGCAAACTCGCGATCGTTTCGGGTTGTCGGGCTACGGCCGGGAGCGTGGAAACCCGGTATCGCTCGGTAAGGGGTTCTCGCGATGTCGTTTCGCGCCTGGCGCTCGCCTCGCTTCAATAACGTTCTCGCGACGCCGGACGCTGGCGGGCCGAGCACGTACAACGTGTCGGCCGCGGCGGCGGCGGTCTCGTCGATCGTGGGCTCGAATGCGGCGGCGCTCGTCGCGGCGGCGACTGCCTCGGGCGCGTCTACGCTGTCGTCGCTGAATACAGCATTGCTGTCGGCTGCGGCTACGGCCGCGGGTGTTTCCGGCATGGGTCCAGGCGGCGGGCTCAGTCTCGCGGGCGCGGTCGCGGCGGCGGCGACGAGTGCCGTTACGGCGTCGGCGCAATTGACGCTCGCAGCGATCTTGGCGATCTCGGGCGCGGCCGTGGTCACGGTCGGCGGGTTGCTCGCCGCGGCGGCGTCGGCAACTGCGGTCGCCGCGACGTCGATCGCTGGGGCAGGGCTGCGGTCGTCGACTGATACCGTGACGATGTCGGCATCGTCGGCGATGACCGATACGGCACTGCTGCTGATTTCGGCGGCGGCGACGCTCTCGGGCACGTCGAGCGCGTCGATCGCGGGCGGGCTGCTGCTGCTCGGGGCATCGTCGGCGACGGCGGTATCGAGCCTCGCGACGGCGTGCGGCGCGGCGTTTGTCGGGTCGGTCGTGCTCTCTGGCACCGCGATCGAGGCGGCAACCGCGCAGCTCGTCGCGAACATGGCGGCGACAACCGGGGCGACATCGGCGATCGCCGAATCGGCTCGCCTCGACGCGGTCGGCGCGATCACCGCGAGCGCAGCATCGGCGCTCGTGACGACCGGCAAACTCACGCTCGCGCAGCTCGTCGCGCTCGTCGCCTCGGGGCAAGTTACTGCGATCAACGTGGCGACGCTGCCGGCGTCGGTCTCAATGGCGTCGATCTCGGCGGCGTCTGCGGCGGGTTCTGTCCTGAGCGCGGGCGGCGAGTCGGTCACGATCTCGGCAACTGGTGCGCTCGCGGTCGCGGCGCAGGTCGCCGGGCAGAACGCGCTCGCGATCCCGGCGACCGTGCTGATCACGCCGCAAGGCGTCGCCGCGATGCTCGGCTCGGTCGGGCTCGCCTCGACCTCGGGCCTATCGCCGGCCGGGTTTCTGCTCGTCGCCGCCTCGGTCGCCGCGAGCGCAGCAGCGGCCGAGACCGCGGCCGGCAAGGTCTCAGCGGTAAACACGCTCACCGCGAGCGCGGTTTCGACGCTGTCGGCATCGGTCGTCGCGTCGCTGTTCCAATCCATCACGGCGACGGCCGCCTCGTCGACGACGGTCGCTGGCCGCTACGCCGCAAGCGCGTCGATCGCGGCAGCCGCGTCGGCGGCTATTCAAGAGGCGGTCTCGGCGCAGCTTTTCGGCGCGGTCTCGGCGGCTGGCGTCTCGGTCGTGAGCGCGCAGGCGCGGGCGACGCTCGCCGGGCTCGTGCAGCTCGCGGCCGTCTCGCTCCTACAATCGGCGCTGCCGGCCGGCTATCAGCCGATAACGATTACCTGGGCGCTCGAACAGATGACGCTCGCGGCGCTCGTCGATCTTGGCGTCTCGTTTGGCACTGTCGCCGACGGGGCGATCGTGGCGGTTCCGGCGACCTGGGCGAACGAGGTTTCGGCGATCTCACGCGTGAGTGCGGATCTGTACCGCCTGCCGAGTTTCTCGGCTGAAACTGTCGTAATATCGTCGGGGTCGGTAAGTCAATAGGCTGGCGCGAGGGGCATCTCACATGCAGCACGTACAGGCGGGCGTCGTGATCTCGACGCGGTACCGCGCAGAACACTATCAGCATTTCCACACGGACGGCTCGCGCTGCTACACGCCGCGGGATCTCTGCGGCCGGCTGCACGTTGCGCGGCTCGCCTGGGCGTCGGAGTTCGACAACATCGTCGTAACGACCGGGCTCAATCGTCTGCTCTCGGCGACGCTCAAGGGCTCAGCCGTCGGCGGTCCGGCCGCGGGCTACCACGACGGTCTGCGCATGCCGACGAAATGGGTACTGTCGACGGCGTACTCGGTCGGCGACGTGGTTCGCCCGACGAACGCGAGCGGTCAGATCGACAACAACCGTATTTTCGTCTGCGAGGTCGCCGGTACCTCGAACTCGACCGAGCCGACATGGTCGAATACGCCGGGCGCGAGCGTCACCGACAATACGGTGACGTGGCGCGAAATGTCGGTGTGGTTCTGCGGGCTGAAAAACACCGGCTCAATGGTCGCCGCCGACACAATGGCGTCGCATGGCGGGTGGACCGAGAACACGACGTACAGCAACTCGACGCGCCCGATCATCACGCTCGGTACCGTATCGGCTGGCAGCGTTGACAACTCGGCGTCACCGGCTGTCTTCAACATCAACGGCACGACGACGATTTTCGGCGCGTTCGCCTGTAACCTGGCTGTCAAAGGTGGTACCGCTGGGTTGCTGTATGGTGGCGGCGATTTCGGCGCGTCGCGCTCGGTCATCAGCGGCGATACGCTCAACGTGACGCTCACCGCGTCAGTCTCGTAAGGCGGCGAACATGACGACGATCGAGGTCGACGAGCGCAACAACGGATCGTACAGCGGTACCGTGTACGACGAGTCGTCGCAGGTCGTCGACCTCACGTCGGTCGACGAGATCAAAGCGACGCTGTACGACATCGACACGGGCACGATCATCAACTCGCGGTCGGGGCAGAACGCGAAAAACGCGAATCAGTTCACGGCGACCGCGCAGGGCGTGTTTACGTTCGCCTGGCGACCCGAGGATCAGATTGTGATCGACGACAGCAAAGACGTCGAGGATCACATGCTGCTCGTCGTGATCAAGTGGGGTTCGGGCGCTCGGCAGGTCAATAAGCAGATCGTGTTTCGCGTCTCGAACGTGCGTAACCTCGTCTAACTCTTTCGTTTCGTAGGTGGCGATCGTGGTGGTGCTGGCACATCAACTCGACGACGCGGCTATGCCCATTGCACGACGACATGGTCGGCCGATTCAACAACTCGATCGCGACGCGCTGCTCGCGGCGTTGCGATCAGACAAGCCGCGCGCCTGGTCGATCGTCGAGATCGCCGTCGTCGCCGGGCTCGACAAGACGATGATCTTGCGCGAGCTGCGGCGACACAATCAATTCAGAGCACATCGCGTGCCGGCCGGCGAGCGCGTGCAGTACTACGTCGAGCACGCCGAGGCGCGACGCTACGTACGCACGCTCGGTATCCGGTTCTAGTCCCCCGCTCCCCTAATTTCTGTATCTGCCGTAATTGCGAGCCGCCGAGGCTCGTGCGTACACTCATCGGCATGGCAGACGCGAATCGGCGCAAGGTACTCACGATCCCCGAGTGGCGCGAGATCGTCAAGGCAGGCGGCGTGCCCGACGAGGGGTCGATGATTTACAAGTCGTACGCTGCGACGATCGAGCGTTCGGCCGGCGCTGCCTCAGCGTTGACAATGGGTTTCACGATCTCAACCGGTGCGCTCGACCGCGATAACGACACGGTCGCCGTCTCGGGTTGGAAGTTCGCCGAATACCTCAAGAATCCGGTCGTGCTGTGGGCACATTGTTACGACCAATTGCCGGTCGCAAAGGCGCTCTCGCTGAGCCTCGCGGCCGACGCGCTCAAGTCCGTCGCCGAGTTCACGGCGAAAGATCTCTCTGAGTTCGGGTACACCGTGTACCGCATGTACGCGGAGGGGTTTCTCAACGCCGTGTCGGTCGGGTTCATGCCGACGAAATGGGCGTTTGTTGACGACTCGACGCGCGGGTACGGGTACGACATCCTCGAACAGAATTTGCTCGAATACTCAGCCGTTCCGGTGCCGTCCAATCCCGAGGCGCTGCGCGACGCCAAGTCGAAAGGCATCGACGTCGCGCCGATCAAGGCATGGGCCGAAAAGGTACTCGACGGGGTCGATGGGCCTGGGCTCTGGCTGCCGCGCGAGCAGGCCGAAAAGGCATACGCCGCGCTCGCGGCGAAGTCGGTCGCGGTGCCCGAGCCGGCAAAGGCGGCCGAGCCCGTCGTGATCCTCACCGATGCCGGGCGCAAGGCGGCCGAGGTCGCTGCGGCTGCGCAGACCGAGCCGGCGCTGCTGCCCATTGGCGAACTACTCGCCGGCATCAAGGCGCACGCCGAGGCGGTCGGCAAGGCGGGCGCGCGGCATTCCAAGTCGGATCTTGAGTCGCTGCAGATGTGCCACGACGCGATCGTATCGCTCGGCGCGAGCTGCAAGCGCGACGAGACCACGACCGAGACGGTCGCCGCGGCCGACGACGGCGACGGTGCCGATCCCGAGCCCGACGACGACGAGGGCAAGGCGTTCGACGCCGACCTCGCGTCGGTCCTGAAAGCGTACGACGCGCAGCAGATGACGCCCGAGCAGCAGCTCGACGCGTACCTGCGCGGTCTGACAGACGCGCCCGAGCCTGAGCCGCTAACGGGCGAGATCGACGAGGCGACGCTGCGGTCGATCATTGCCGACGCGCTCAAGTCGGCGTCGACAGCCGTGGCGGCGGCGCGGTAAACGGCGGCTCAAAACAACGTCCAAACATCGAGGGTAGGAAACGACATGGATCTCGCAAAGCTCAAGGACATGATCGCCGAGCTGGTGAAAGCCGCGCTCGGCGAGGAACGGGCAAAGATGCTCGCCGAAATGCAGGCGCAGACGCGCGCATCTGACATCGGCGCAGCGATCGCAAAGGCGGCCGGTGCCGGTGCGCCTCAGCCGAGCGACAAGACGCTCGTCGTCGGTCGTCTCGTGCGCGCGCTTGCGGCGACCCGCGGCGACGCCGAAAAGGCGCTGCGGTTCGCCAAGGAAGCATGGAAGGACACGGCAACCGTCGAGGTGTTTGAGAAGGCTCTCGCGGCCGGCTCGGCGACGGCGGGCGGGTTCCTCGTGCCGGTCGAGTACTCCACCGAGATCATTTCGTTCCTGCGCGCGCGTGCAGTCGTTCGGTCGTTCAATCCGACGATGCTGCCGATGGCGAACGGCACGATCTCGATCCCGAAGATCTCGGGCGGCGCGGCTGCCGGGTACGTCGGCGAAAATCAGAACATCGGCAAGACCGAGCAGCAGTTCGGTCAGCTCGTGCTCACGGCGAAGAAACTCGCCGCGCTCACGCCGATCTCGAACGACCTGATCCGGTTCGCGAGCCCGAGTGCCGATACGCTCGTGCGCAACGACCTGATCTCGGCAATGGCGGTGCGCGAGGATCTCGCGTTCATCCGCGGCGACGGCACGCAGAATACGCCGAAGGGTCTGCGCAACTGGATCCCGTCGGGCAACGTCATCTCGGCAAACGGTACCGTCAACCTCGCGAACGTGACGCAGGATCTCGGCAAGCTGCTGCTCGCGCTCAAGGCGGGCAACGCGCCGATGATCAACGTGGGTTGGATCATGGCACCGCGCACCGAGATCTACCTCATGACGTTGCTCACGGCGAACGGCGTGTATGCATTCCGCGAGGAAATGCTCACCGGCAAGCTGTGGGGTCTGCCGTACAAGACGACGACGCAGGTGCCGACGAACCTCGGCGCGGGCTCGGATTCCGAACTCTACATCGCCGATTTCAACGACGTTGTGATCGCCGAGGCTGAGCAGCTCGTGCTCGACGTGTCGACCGAGGCTGCCTACTACGACGGGTCGGCGGTCGTCGCTGCGTTCTCGCAGGATCAGACCGTTGTGCGCGCGCTCGCTATGCACGATATCGGCGTGCGGCATCCTGAGTCGGTTGCCGTGCTCTCGGGCGTGACCTGGCAGTAATTGCGGGCGGTCCCTGGGCGGGCGCATCGCGCGCTCGCCTGGGGTTTCGCTGCGACGTGTTCATCGTTTCGATTTTCTCAGGAGTCTGATCCATGCTTCTCACGCGTAAAGACGTCGGATCGCACATCGCAACCGCGGGCGAGGTTGCACTCGACCCGGCTGCCATCACTGCCGGTGCGGGCAACGACGGCAGTGCCGTCAACGGCAACACGATCAACCGACTGCTCGCGGGCCGCGGCCTGGCGATGTCGGCGAAGCTCGTGATCTCGTTCGTGACGTCGCTGACTGCCACGAAGAAACTCACGATCACCGCGAAGGTGCAGCACGACAGCGTCTCGAACCTCGCGACCGTCGCCGACTACACGACGGGCGGCCTGCGTGCGCGTTTCTTCAACAGCGGCACGCCGAGCGCGAGCGTCTGGACGCCGATCACGCTGTCGTCGGGCAGTGTGCCGGCGACCGACGTTGCGACCGCGACCGGCACGAACCGCGGCGTGCTCGAATTCGACATCGACCTGTCGGGCGCGAAGCAATACATCCGCGCGGTCGTCACTGCGGATCTGTCCAACAGCGCGACCGACACGGTCGTGATTGCTGGTAATCTGATCCTCGGCGGGTTCGACGTCGAGCCGGCCGCCTAGTAGGCGGTCGACGACGAGACCGGGTTCGCGGGTATCTTCCTCAGCGGGGCATATCTGCGGGCGCGAGCGGCGACGGGCCGGTGCGAGGATGCCAGCACTCGTATCGGCCCGTTGTCGCGATTTCGCTGGCTGCCTCGCTGAGAGATCGAACTTACGACCGTGGGCAACGTGATTACGCCGACCGAGCAAGCCGCATTCGACAAGGGGCAGGCCGACGCGCACCGCTCCAAGATGACGACCGCAAACAAGCGACTCGTCGTCGTGCAGTTCAACGAAAGCAGCGCACCGTATTTGAAGGGCGAGACGGCCGGTTTCCCGCCCGAGATCGCCGAGCGATACCTGCGTGCGCGAACCAAGTCGGGCGACCCGATCTGCGTGCGCGTCAAGGATGCCAAGTCGGCCGCCGACGAGACCGAGGCGGGCGCGTGATTCGCCAACCTGACGAACAGCGCGGCGGCGACAAGCCGCGGCGACCTGAGCGCGTCAAAACGAAGTAAACGCAAGGGGGATCCGTGGGCATCACTATCGCGATTCAACCGCGTACGCGATCGCTCACGACCCGCGCGCGCGTCAAGTCTGTCGGTAAGATCACCGATACCAAAAGCGACGATCGTATCGACGATGCGATCGTCGCCATGTCCGACGCCATTGCTGCGCACTGCGGGCGCGAGTTCGCGCGCGCGAGCGTCGTCGAGCGACTCGGCTCGGATGGCGGGATCTATCTGCAGCTCTCGCGGTATCCGGTCGTGAGCCTGGGCGTGATCACCTATCGCGGCGACACGATCTCGAACGTGACGATCGACGACAGCGAGTCGGGCCTGATCTATCGCGAGGGCGGGTTCGTCGACTCGCATACACAGCGGTGGACGCTCGACCGGTTCGAGGTGCCGAACGGGCTGCGGTCCGACTGGCTCGTGCCGTACGTCTCCGGGTATCTACTGCCGTCCGACGACCTCGTCGGCGTGCGCAGCGATATCTCGGCGGCGGCGAGCGACTCGTCGCTCAACTCGGTCGGCGCGAAGTTTCCGGCGCTGCTGCAGGCGGGCGACGTGATCACCGTCTCGGGGTTCGCGACGGCCGCGAACAATGGCGCGTTTACCGTCGTGTCGGCGACGACCTCGAAGATTATCGTTGCCGGCTCGCTCGCGACTGAGGCGAGCAGCGCAACGACCGCGGTGTCGATCCGGTGCTCGACGTTGCCCGACTCGGTCGAGCGGGCCTGTATCCTCGCGACGCTCGATCAGACATTGAACGCGCACCGCAACGAATCCGTGCGCGACAAGTCGGTCGGCGACACGCGCTTGTCCTATGTCGACCGCGGCGTCGTTTCCGCCGATGCGGCCGTCGTGCTGCCGCCTCGCGCGCTCGCGCTGCTGCGTCCCTATTGCGCGATCGTGGTGGCATGATGCCGATGGATCCCGATCTCGCCGACATGTTCGTCGATAGCGTGCAGACGTTCGCGCGCACTGGCGTCGACATCCTCAACAAACCGGCGTTTGCCTCGACTGCTGTGACCTGGGAAGCCAAGATCGAAGTCGGCCGACAGCGTACAGCCGCAAGCGACGCGACGACGACGATCGGGCGCGTGTTCCTCGTTCCGCAAGATGGCGTCGCGACGCCGGCCGAGTTCGATCTGCTGCGTCTGCCGACCGGCTATCCGGTGCGCGAGGCACCGATCAAGTCGGTGCAGATGCACAGCGACGTTGAGACCGGCGATCCGTACTACATCGAAGTCTCTTACTAGGCGAGGGCGTGAGCGCGATGTTTCTTTTTGCGGCAATGCGACAAGCGGCGACAGAAGTCGGCGATACGGATGGGTTGGCGTCGGCTCCGTGGTGGGCAAAGGCGGCGCTGCGGTTTGGGCTGCCGGCCGTCGCGGCGATCGCTGTGACCGTGTTCGCGCTCAATCTGGTCGGCAACGACCTGCGGCAGTCAGAGAAAGCACTCACCGACACGCTAACGCATCACATGCAGCAGTCGGCCGAGGATAATCAGCGGTTGGCTGTCGAGTCTGCGCGCTCGACGCGCGCGGTCGAGGAACTCTCGCAGCGGCTCGACGCGAATACCCGTTTGCTGCAGCTTATCTGCCTCGGTGTGGCACGCGACGAGTCGGGCCGGCGTTCCTGCCTCTCGATCAGCACGACGGGCTCATACGAGCCGCACGCCGCGCGGTAGGGCATTGCCGATGGAGATCGAGAACGTCGACGCATTCGAGGTCGCGGTACGCGATGCGCTCGCGCGGTTGAAGCGCGATCGGCTCGCGCCTGCGCTGCTCAAGTTCGGCGAGTCGGTCATGGGCGACAGCAAAGACAACTATTGCCCGGTGGACGTCGGGATCCTGCGCAACTCGGGGCACGTCGCCGGCCCGTTTTTCGACAGCGGCCGAATTTGGATCCGCCTGGCGTACGGCGGCGCGGCCGGCGCGTACGCGATCGTGCAGCACGAGCGGCTCGATTTCCGACATACGGTCGGCGAGGCGAAGTACCTCGAACGTCCCTTGCTCGCGCACGCGCCCGAGCTGCGGCAGTTCATCGCAGACGAGTCAAAGTAAATGCCGGCAACCCCGCTCGCGCTCACAGAGATCCCGACGTTCCTGCGCACGGCGCTCGGCGACTCGAACGTGTTCGGTGCCGGGCTGCCCGAGGTGCCCGACGTCGCGACCGGCGTCGAGATCTATGCCGGCTCGCAAGTCGAGGTCCGGTTCGGGCAAGCCGGCATCTGGCGCGAGCGACCGCGCTATCAGGTCGTGTCGAGGGCGGCGGCGAATGATCGGGCGACTGCCTACACGCGCGCGCATGCGTGCGCGGCGGCGCTCGCGGCCGTTTCTGTTCCTGGGGTAATCGTGGCGGGCGGCGTCACGTGGTATACGTTGAAAGTGCTACAGCAGCCGTATTTTATCGGCAAAGACACGCAGGATCGGCCGCTGTACGCATTCAACATCGAACTCTATCGGGATCCCGCATGAACGCGCACGGCTGCCGGCATCCGCTCGACAAGCGTCGAGAGTTATCGGGGTTCGGCGCGGGCCGGAACCCGAACCGGTTTTTCTGTTCTGAGTGTCAACAGTTCGTCGATCTGTCTGCCTTGCTAGTGGTGCCCGATGCCGAAATATCTGATCGTCAATCCCGAGATCTCGTACCCGACAGATCCTGACGTGATCGCGCGGCTGCTCGCGGGCGAGCCGGTGCCGTTCGAGCAGCGCGGCATCGTGTCGCACGTTGCCGGCGACATCGTCGACGACCTGCCGGCGTGCTCGGTCGAGGCGTTGCTCGCGTCTGGCGACATCGTGCCGGCGAGCGACGATGCTGTCGCCGACCCGAGTGTCGTCGACGATCGGACCTGGGCAGACCTCGGTCGGCCCGAAGACGAGGGCGTGTAATGGCTCAATACGGATCCTCGCAAGTCGCGTTTTTTCTCATCGACGGGTATGACCTGATCGGGTACGCGTCGCTATTCAACGACGAGATCGAGGCGCTGACCGAAGTTACTACCGTTCTCGGCGACGCCTGGGCCGATTACTCGTCGGTGTTCGTGTCGCGTTTCGCGTTCGGGCAGACCGGGTTTTTCGACGACGCCGCCAACGCGAGCAACGCCGCGCTTGTCGCGGCCGGGCAAGGCGCGTCGCGCGTCGTCTGCTACGGCGTCGAGGGCAATACGAACGGCAAGCGGTTCGAGGGGCTGCAGGGGCCGGTACAGTCGAAAGTCACGCGTCTGCCGGCGATCGCGGGCCTGCACAAGCTGAATACCGAATTCAAGGGCAGCGGCCGACACGACGGCGGGCACATCCTGCACGCGCACGCCGTCGAGGCTGGCGCGACCGGAAACACGCAGGCGACCTCGGCGGATTTCGCGACGAACTCGCGCGCGCTCGCGCAGCCGATCCAATCGGTCGGCACCGGCAACCCGGCGACGATCGTGACGCTCGGCAATCCGCTCGGGCTCGCGGTCGGACACGTGATCGTTGCGAACATTGCCGGCACGTCGACGACGCCGTCGATCAATGGCGTGCAGACGCTTACGGTCACGGCGGCGACGGCCGGCTCGGTCACGTTCACGGTTGCGATCAACGTCACCGTCGGCGCGGGCGTTGCCGGCACCGCGCAGCCGTACTCGACGCAGAACGGCGGCGCGGCATACCTGCAGGTCTCGGCGTTGACGCTGGGCGGCTATACGAACTTCGCGCCGCTCGTGAAGCACTCGACCGACAACGTCACGTTTACGACGCTGGGCACGTTCTCAGTCGTCACGGCGGCACCGAACGCGCAGCGGCTCGTCGTCGCAGCGGGCACCGCGGTTAACCGCTATCTCGCGATGTCATGGTCGTACGGCGGGGCAGGGTCGGGGCAGTCGGTCAAGTTTTTCGTCGGGTTCGCACGTCTGTAAATCGCTGGCGCGAGGGCTGAGGAATGGCACAGTACGGATCAAACTCCATCGTTATCCAGTTCGACGACTCGGGCGGCACGCTGCGCGATGTCTCGAACTACATCCGCGAATTCAACGGCGTGTCGATCGAGGCGGTCGTCAATGAGTCGCACGCGTTCGGCGATGCCTGGTTCGAGGCGGTCGCGTCGGGTGTGAAGAAACTCGACGACATCGTGCTCGGCGGGTACTACGACGACACGGCGTCGACCGGACCCGACGCGATTTTCAACGCGCCCGGCAATACCGCAACGCGCACGTTCAAGGTCACTTGGGGCAGCACGAAGACGACACAAGTCGAGTGCGTGATCGTCAAGTACGCGCGCATTCCGGTGCTCAATGAGCTGTCGAAATTTCAGGTCACGATCCGGCCGACTGGTGCCGTGACCGAAACGTAATCCGATCGAGGCGTTGCGATCCGCCTCTGACGCGCGCGCGGGCATACTGGGATGCTCGCGCGCGTTCTCTCGTTCCGATCGCGCTCGATACCGTCTGAAAGGCTGGCAACCGTGGCACTCATCCGCAATATCACCGATAAGCGAAACATTCCGCACGAGCCCGGCGAGTGGCTGCTGCTGCGCAAACTCACGTGGCGACAGCTCGAAGCCGCGCGCGAGGAACGAGGCAACAAAGCACTCGAAAAGATGCGTCGGATCGGCGGCGACATGACGCGCGCATTTATGGAGATCGAGGAACGGCAAGCGCGCGTCACTCAGGAAGCGACCGAGCGCGTTTCGGCACTCGGGCTGCCGCCCGCGGTCGTCGTCGAGCCCGTCGAGGTCAAGCCCGAGCGCACGCTCGCGACCGAACTCGCGCGGTACGACCTCGACATGCTGCTGTCGATGGGGATCGCCAACTGGTCGTACCCTGAGCCGTTCTCGAAAGATGCGATGCTGTCGCTCGACAAGCGTACGTCGCAATGGGCCGGCGAGCAGTTGCTCGACCTGGCTGACGCGCTGCGCGACGAGGGCGACGTAAAAAACGGCTAGGGCGGCTGTATGACGCACTGCACGGCACCGGCCGGCCGCCCGAGGCATGGATCATTAGTGCAGTGTGCGAGGCGTTCGGCTGTGTGCCGTCGGTCGCTGTTCGCGAGATCGAGACCGACCCGCGCCTCGTGTTCGACATTCTCGAAATGCGCGCGTTTCGAGACGCGAAAGAGGCAGTCGACCGCGACGGCGTGAACGTCAAGCAAACGCCGATGGTGCTGCTCTACATGCAGATCGAGGGTCGCAAGATGCTCGACAAGATTCGAGCGGCGGCTAAGGCGAGTACACCATGAGCGACAACGGTCTCGACGTCGGCGAAGTCTCGGCAGTACTGGCGATCAAAGACGGGTTTTCGTCAGTGCTGGCGGCGGCGAAAGGCGCACTCGGTAACGTGCGCGACGCCGTGCGCGACGCCGCGTCGAGTTTCCGTTCGGAGCTGGGCGACAAGTCGGCCGAGTCGGTCGAGTCGCTCAACGCAAAGATCCTCTCCGCGCGCGCGACCGTTCAACAGCTCAAACTCGATCTCAACGCGAATCGGAGCATGCCGACGCTGTTCGCGGCGACGCAGGCCGAACTCGACGAGGCGTCGCGCGCGTTGAAAGATCTGGAGGGGCAACTCAAGGCGACGCGCGGTGCCGGCGACGAGACCGGCTCGGGGCTCAAAGCGGCGCTCGAAAACCCGCTCGAAGCCGGCAAGGATCTCGCGAAAACAATCGGCTCAGATCTGCTCGGGGCGCTCGGGCCGACCGGCGTCGTCGTCGGAGCAGTCGCGGCCGGTCTCGCCGTGCTCGGCGGCGTCATGGTCGAGATCGCCGCGCATGCGCGCGAGACCGCGGCCAAGATTCACGACATGTACGAAGTGACCGGCGAGTCGGTGCCGTCGATCTCGGCGATGAAATTCGCCGTCGAGGCTGCCGGCGGTTCGCTCGATCAGCTCAAGAATGTGTCGTTCCAGCTTGAGCAGCGCATGGAGAACAGCGGCAAGAAAGTCGCCGAGGGGCTCGGCGCGATCGGCATTTCGTTCGACGAGTTCCGAAAGATGAACCCCGATCAGCGCATGCTCGCGATCTCTGAGGGGTTCCGCAATGCCGGCGACGACGTCAACAAAGCCGCGGCGGCAATGGATATTTTCGGCAAACAGGGTCGCGACATGCTGCCGATCCTCACGAAGCCGCTGCAGGAACTCACCGATCAGGCGCGCGAGCTGGGGCTCACCATGTCTCAGAAGGACGCCGAGGCGGCCGAAGAATTCGAGCTAAAGCTTAATACGGTCAAGGCGACGGCGTCTGCGCTGTGGACGCAGATCGGGCTCAACATTTCCGCAATGGACATGCTGACCTACGCATGGGAGCGGGGCAAGCTCGCCGTCGCGAACATCGTCGCGACCGTCATCGACGCGGCGAAGGGGTTCGGCTGGTTCGGCGCGGCGATCGATCAGGTGCGCGGCAAACTCGACGACCTGCCGATCTCGACGAAAGAGATCGACGAGCGCACGAAGTCGCTACAGAAAACCATGCTCGACCGCACGGCGTTCAAGGCGATCACGCTCGATACGCAGGAGGTCAAAGACGCCACGAAACAGCTCGACGCCGAAGTGCGTCAGTCGATCGAGACGCACAAAAAGTCTGAGGCTGCCGCGAAGTCGCACGCCGACGCGGTGAAGGCTGCGACCGACGCCCTGTACGGCAACTCGAAGGGCAACGAAAACGCGTTCGAGGCGATGCGCAAGGTTATCGCGGCCGGCACTGACGACGTCGACGTTAAGCGTCGCATCGTCGATCAGATCGACAAGATCAAGGCAGCGCACGGCGCGATCCCGGCCGACCTGAAGACCTGGCACGACGCGAACGTCGATCTCTCGACGACCTATACGACGCTCAAGGGCAAGGTGCTCGACATCAACGCCGCGATCGCCGCCTCGCCGCCGATCAAGCTGGCGGTCGGCAGCCTGAAGCCGTTCATTGACGACGCAAAGCAGGTCGCCGAGCGTGTCGATGTTATTAACGATAAAGGCGTCGGCATGTCCGGCACCGTGTCGACGATCGGCGCAAACCTCAAAGACGTCGGCGCGATCGCACAGCCGTCACTCAAGTCGCTTATGGACGGGCTGACGACCTCGCAAAAGGTCGCCGTTACGTTCTCGAACACGCTCAAGCAAGTACCCGATCTGCTGATCTCGGCGTTCACTGGCGGCGGCAATTTCGAGGGCGCAATCAAGGGTCTCGCGACCTCGCTGTCGAAAAACTTGTTCTCGGATGGCGGTCCGCTCGCGTCGGTCTCGAAGTCTGTCGGCACAATGGCGACGAACCTGACCTCGTCGCTCGGGTCGACGATCTCGGGCGTGATCGGCAAGACGGCCGCGGCGGCGCTGCCGATGGTCGGGGCGCTCGTCGGTCCGGCGATCTCGCTGATCGGCAAGCTGTTCTCGAATGCCGAGAAACAGATCAACCCGCTGCGCCAGTCGTTCATCGACGCGGCGGGCGGGCTCGGCGTGCTCAACGCGCGCGCGCATGATGCCGGCGTGACGCTCGACGCGGTGCTCAACGCGAAGAACCCCGAGCAGTACAAAAAGGCGATCGACGATCTCAACGGGGCGCTCAAGTTCCAAGACGCCGCGATGCAGACGCTCAAGGATACGGCCGCAAAATACAAGTTCTCGATCGAGGAACTCGGGCCGGCGATGCAAAAGCAAAACCTGAGCGAACAAGCGCAGTCGATCTACAAAGATTGGGAAGTACTGCGAACGGGCGGCGTCGATATCACGGCGGTCGGCCGCGAAATGGCGTCGAGCATCAACGATTTCGTATCGCAGTCAAAGGCGGCCGGGCAAGACGTACCCGCGAACATGCGCCCGATCCTGCAGGCGATGATCGAGCAGGGCAAGCTCGTCGACGCGAACGGCAACGCCTATACCTCGCTTGAAGATGCCGGCATCACGTTCTCGGACGTCATGACGCAGGCAATGCACGACGTCGCGAATGAGGTCAAGAAACTGACCGACGCGATCACGCGCGGGCTCACGCCGTCGCTACTCGGCATTCCGACGCAGGTAACGACGCGCGTCGTCACGAAGTACGAGAACGAGTTTGTCGACTCACAGCGGCCGGTGACTGACGATCTGTACGCGCCGACCTACGGGCCGGAAGTGTTCGTCCCAACGCCGCGCAAGGCGATTATCGGCACCGACGGCGGCGAGGTCGTGCTGCACAAGTCGACGTACGATCAGATGCAGAGCGGCGGCGGCGGCAACTCGAAAGAGCTGCGCGATGAGATCAGCGGGTTGCGTCGAGACTTCCGCAACTCGATCCCGCAACTGATCGCTAACGCAATGGCGGTCGCGCTCGTCAAGCAAGGCGCGGTCTAACAATGGGCGTGCAGTCTAGCCTCGGCGTGCATATGGCGCTCGGTGGGTCGTTCCGGCAAGCCGTGTCGGACGATGCGCCGCTGCTCTGGTATCGGTTCGCCGATCAGCTCGGGTCGACAACGACGCGCGACGACTCGTCGACGAGCGCGTATACGGGCACGTTCGTCGGCGGCTGCACGCTCGAACAGTCGCCGTACGCGCCCGACGGCGGGTACGGGGTCGCGTTCAACGGCTCGACCGGCTACGTCACGATCGGCGGATCGCCTGGCGCGAGCGGATCGACGCTCACGATCGAGGCGGTGCTGCTGCTCAATAGCCCGGCCGCCGAGGGCGTCATCGTTGGCGACTCGGGCGGCTCGGTCTGGTTCTCGGTGACGGCCGCGCGCAAACTCAATATGCGGTTCGGCGGGTCGGATCATCTGTCGACGACGACGATCGCGGATCAGACCGATGTGCATGTCATGGTCTCGATCTCGGCGGGCTCGGGCACGTTCTACGTCAACGGCACGTCGGCCGGCACGTTCTCGGGGTTCTCGTCGCTGACGCCGGCTCGCGTCGGCGCGCATAGCGCAGGGTCGCTGCCGTTCAAGGGCACGATCGACGAGGTCGCGATCTACCTCTCGGCGCTCTCGTCGACGCGCGCGAGTGTGCATTCCGGCGCGTCAAAGTGGACGGATGTAAGCGGCGACATCGAGGCGTCGGACGGGTTTACGGCGAAGTTCGGGATCGCCGGCAACGGGCCGCGCGATCGCGTGCCGGACGTCGGCGTCTGTTCGTTCTCGCTCAACAACGGCGTGAGCAACAGCGGCGGCAAAGACGGGTATTACTCGCCGAATCACGCTAACTGCCGCACCGGGTTTACGTTCGGCGTGCTGCTGCGGGTCATGTTCACGTACTCGGGCATGCAGTATCAGCGGTGGACGGGCAAGATTCGCACGATTGATCCCGATCCCGGCATCTACGGTCGCAAGTGGACAAAGGTGCAAGCTGAGGATCTCGTCTCGGATCTGCTCGCGGCCGACGTGCGCAACGTCACCGTGCAGACCTCGGCGAATGAGGCATCGCTGCTGCAGTCGCTCATATTCGCGTTGCCGGTGACGGCTCGCCCGCTCGCGCTCAAGATCGACGCCGGGCTCGACACGTCGCCGTACGCGTTCGACGACCTCGACGGCGGCGCGAGTGCGCTCGCGGTTGCCGGCGCAATCGTGCGCTCGTCAATCGGGTATTTGCACATCGACGGGCGCGGCGTGCTGCGATACGAGAACCGGCAGCAGCGACAGCTCGCGAGTAGCGCGATCACGTTCGATAACTCTATGGTCGGGTTCGTCGGTCCGTCGTCGCTCGAAAACGTTTACAACCATGTTCGGGCCGCCTACACGCCGCGCGCGATCGACGCCTCGGCGACGACGGTCCTGTACTCGAATCGTGGCAACTCGATCCCGGTCGATCCCGGCTCGACGATCACCATTTGGGCCGACTACTACGATCCGAATAATCCCGACAGCTCGATCGGCGGTACGTCGTTCGCCTCGCTCACGGCGTCGACTGACTACCTCGCCAACGCCGCGGCCGACGGCAGCGGTGCCGACAAAACGGCGCAAGTCGCGATCACAGGCTCGCCGTTCTCGACGACAGCGAAGTTTGTTATTACCAATAACGACGCCGCGCAGGTGTTCATTACAAAGCTACAGCTCCGGGGCAAGGGTCTCTATAAGTACTCGCCGATCGTCGTCGAGTCGCAAAGCACGAAACAGTACGGCGACCGCGCGATCGACCTCGATATGCCGTACCAGTCTGACTACAACACGGCGCTCGGGCTCGCGCAGTATGTGCGCGCGCAGTTCGAGTCGCTGACGAACCAAACGCAGCAGCTCATTTTTATCGCGAGCGACACGGCGGCGCTCATGCTCGCGGCGTTGACGTTCTCGATCGGTACGCGCATCACGGTCTCTGAGGGCATGACGGGCACCGCGCTCGCGGATGTCTTTATTCAGGGGTTCGAGTACGAGGTCACGATCGGACCGTGGATTATCTGCCGCCTGAGCCTCTCGTCGGCGACCTATTTCTCGACGGTGTGGGTTATGGACGATGCCGCGAAAAGCCTCGCCGACTCGACCACGGTTTTCGGGTACGCTTGAGGCATGCAGACCGCGGCTGATATTCACAATGTCAAGAGCGAGGCCGAGTACCTTGCCTGGCATATCGAGTTCTGCGCGCGCAACCGCGCGACGGGGTTGACCGATGTGCGCCCGCATCGCGTCGAGTCGGTGCTCACCGCATATATCAATCATGGTCGATGGGTTGTCGACTGCGAGTGCGGTGCCGGCAACGCCGTGCATCCTGAGTGGATGATCGCGTGCTGCGGGTCGTGCGGCGCGATTCATTCCGGGATCGTGTTTCCGACGACCGACGACGTCGCGGTCGTCGAGGCGTCGCTCGCGGCGCGACCGCACGCGCGCAACCGCAATTACGATCCGCGCCTGGGCGAAAGCTGCACGAGCCTGCGACGCGAAAACATCCGACACGGCGTCGTCGCTGGCGCGACCGACGAGGGTTAACCGATGGCATGGACATCGCCGAGCACTGTGATCGCCGGGCAGCTTATGACGGCTGCCTTTTGGAATCAGCAAGTACGCGACAACATGCTCGCGGTTATCGGGAACACGTCGACGATCACGACGACGGGCACGCAGACCGCGCTCGCGCTGCCGACCGGTGCCGGCCCGCTGTTTCTGTTCGTCAACAACGGGTCGCTATTGACGGTGCAGGGCATTGCGCCCGGTCTCGACGGGCAGCAGCTCACGATCTATGCGATCGGTGCCGGGCAGATCGATCTCGCGCATCAGAACGGGTCGGCGAGCGCGGCGAATCGCCTGATCAACTTCGCGACGACTATGTCGACATCGCTCTCGCCTGGCAGCGGGTCGGCGACCTACGTGTACGACGCGACGGCGGCGCGTTGGCGGCTGCGCGTACACGAGCAGGGCGCGTGGATCGACTACGCCGGCACGTCGACCGTCGTCGGCTATAGCGCGATTACGACGGGCGCGATCCGGTATCGGCTGCAGGGTCGGTCGCTGACGTTCGAGTGGCTGCTCGACGGCACGAGTAACTCGACGTCGCTGTCGCTCACGGTGCCGGCGAACTCGGTCTCGACGTTCTCGGTCGCGGGCGGGCTCGCGTTCGACAACGGTGCGTACCTCTCGACGACCGGGCGCGTCGACATCAGCAACGGCTCGAACGTGATTACGATTTGGGCGACGCCGGCCGGATCCTCTGGCGCGAGTTGGACGGCAAGCGGGCAGAAACTCTCGCGCGGTCTCGTCACTCTTGAAGTTGCATAGACTCGAAAGGTAGTAACAACGATGCGTAACAAGCTAGCGGCTATTCTCGCGTGCATGCTGGTCTCGGCGTGCGTCTCGGTCGGTCCTATTCGCACGCCCGGCACGACGCCGTCGTCGGGCTCGGTCTCGTCGACGGTCGCAACGCGGTACGTACGCGTGACGGTGCGCGGCAACGGGCGGCAGATCGACGCGGGTGAGGCGACGTTCTCGAATGACTACGGCACGACCGTCGCGTGCGACTGGCTGCCGCAACTCGCGTGCCGAGTCGGCGAGCATCAGCTCGCCGGCACTGGCGGGCATCTGGCGATCGTCGTGCCTGGTTTTCAGCCGTACGCCGCGGCAATGATGATCCCGATCGCCGACCTCAACCTCGCCGACATCGACCTCGTGCCGATCGGACCGCGGCCGGTGCCTGGCAAAGTGCAGTTTGTGCGCGAGTATCAAGGCAATTTCGGGTCGATCAAACTGGTCGGCTGCGGGCTGCCGTTCGATAGTCTGTTCGATCCGTTCCTGCTAACAATGTGGACGTACGATCGCCGCTGTTTCGACGCGATGATGCAGGCGCACGCCGCGCGCGGCGACACGCGCATCGTCGTCGACCCGCGCGCGGATTATCACGGTCAGCTACCGACGGTCGACCTGTACCACGACCCGACGCGCTTCGCGGCATTCCTCGACGACGTGCGAGCCTATCGCAACATCAACGGCGAGCCGTTCGAGGTGCTGCTGTTTCTGGCGGCCGACGGGCATATCGGCTCGTTCATTGGCGCGAATGGTCGGCGCGACCTCGCGGCTGAGGGGCATTGGCGCGACGACGTCGGCGCATTGCTCGACGTGATTGCGAACCGGATCCCGGCTGTAACGCCGTGCTGGGAATGCCGGCACCAACGCGACTACATGCGGCCGGACACGTACGCGATGATGCTGTCGTACCTGCGCGACCGGCTGCCGGACGCGTGGATCGGCGTGCATCTGATCGAGGGTTCGTCGAGCGTGTCGAGCTGGCGCTGCGACCCGGCGACCGACGCGAGCTGCGACCCGAGCGAAGCCGAGCCCGACGATCAGTTTCGCGGGTCGGAGCCTGGGTTTTGGCAGGCATGCCGCGCGCGCGGCATCTGCGACGGGCTGTTGTATCAAGCGAACTCGGGCGACGAGTACACGAACCCCGACGCGCATCCGAATTACACCGGGCATCCGGGCGCGTTCGGTCGCTGGTTCGAGGTCGTAACGCGCCTCGGCAACGACCCGCGGTCGCAGGTCTCGTCGGGCGGCGACCGGCACGGCTGGGTACAGGCCGATGTGATCATGTTCGAGCACATTTACGACGCGTACAACAACCGGTCGACCGAGGCGTACGGGATCTCGTTCTGCCAGCAGGCATTGCGCCTCGGCGGCTGGGCGTGCGGCTCGGCAAGTTACCGGCTGCCATAGTTTCACGTGAAACAAACTGCAAAGGTGGTTATCGTGGTGCCAGTACTCCCGCCTCTCGTCGTCGATTTCCTCGGCTCGCTCGTGCGGTTCGCGCTCGTGTTCGTCCTGAGCCGGCTCAAGGAACACGGCGTATTGACCTCGGATCAGGTCTCGACGTACCTCGGGCCGGCAACGGCGAACGTGCTCGCCTGGCTCGTCTGCGCGCTGCCGCTGCTCTGGTCGTTCCGCGCGAAGTTCGTCGCGCGCGTGCGCGAGTATGCGCTGCACGCGACGGCGGCGTTTGCAGACGCCGGGGCGCTCGCGCGGGCGCGGGCCGAGGTTTCGCTCGGGGCATTGCTCTCGGGCTCGTCTGCGGGCTCGGCAAGAGCAGCGGCAGCGCGTCTCGACGCGATCGAGCAGGATCTCGCGACGACACGGGCTCGCCTGGCATCGGTTGAGGCTAGAATCAGCGGGCCGGCATAGCGTCGGCTCGAAACAGCGAAAGGTGTCGAAAATGGGGTTCTCTCGTTTTGCTCGTGAGATAGTCACCGCGTCGCGTCGACTGGCGGTCGCGTCGGCTGCGGTGCTCGTCGTGCTGTCGATCGCGTCGTCGACGGCGTGCTCGTTCGGTCCGAAACCGCCAACGACGACGGCCGCGGTGCCGGCGACGATTAGCATTGCCGACCGTGCAACGCGCGCGGCTCGTGCGCTGCAGGATATCGAGATCGAGGCGTATCGCTTCGCGGTCTCAACGCAGGCCGACGAGCCGGGCGACGGCGCGGCCGTGCTGCTCGCGAAGTCGCAGCGGCGTCTCGCCTATGCTGACGCACACGTCAAGCTACAAGGCGCGTTCAAGACGTTCTATGGCGACACGACTGACGCGGTGCGCCTGATCGGCGACCTCTCGCGGCCGTACGCGACACGCGACGCCCGCGCGCGCGTGCTGCTCGACGAGGCGAACCGGCTCGCCGACGACCTCGTGCGGCAGCTCCCGCTCAGCGACGGGCTACGGGCGCGGGTCGACAGCAAGATCGACCTGCTCTCGTCGCTCGTGCTGCTGCTCTCGCGGTAGAATCGCCCGGCGTTTTTCTCGATCGTTCGTCGTTCAAAGGAAAGGATCCGATCGTATGTCTGGCACGACGCAAGTACTCGACGTGATTGTGCAGTACGGGCCGAACCTCGTGAGCCTCGGCTCGGCACTGATCGAGCAGCTCCCGAAACTCGTCGAGGCGATCACGCATCGCCCGGCCGCCGATGCCGAGGGGCAGCCGCTCTCGGTCGACGAGATCAAACGCCGGCTCGGGATTGTCGAGGCGACGGCCGCCGAGGGCACGCAGATCGCCGACGCCGAGATCGCGGCCGGCAAGGCGGCGCACGACGCCGAGGTCGCCCGGCAGGCCGAACTCGCGGGCGGGCACGCACAGTCGTAACCGCTCGCGTCTCGCGCTCGAAACGCCCGGTCGCCGAGGTCATGCTCGGGCCGGGCGTTTTCTTTTGGCGAGGGGTTGACGGCCGCTCGGGTTGGTAGTAACATCGCTCTCGCGTTCGCCGGCATGGTGCCCGGCGAGGTTCTCGAAAGGTCGAAACAATGGCTCGCTTTGATTACGCGGATCCCGGCACCGATGCCAAGTACTGCGACGGTCTCTCGGTCGCGTGCCCGTCGATCGACTGCGCGTGCGCGGATTGCCGCGCGACTGAGGCGGCACGGCAGGCCGAGGTCGAGCCGGTGCTCGCGACCTGCACGCGCTGCGGCGACAGCTACGACCCCGCGCGCGGCTCGTGCGGGTGCTTCGATAATCACTGCGAATAACGTCAACCCTATCCGGCTCGGCAATCTCGCCGAGCCGCTCACATTCATGAGGCGAACATGCTCGAACAGATGATCAAAGAGTTCCGCGCGGCAATCCGGGTCGGCGTGCCGATCGTAGCAGTGACCACGTCGGATCCTGGCGCGGTGCTCGACGCGCTCGCGGGCTCGTGTGGCGACGATCGCGCGGTGCTCGGATTCGACATCATCCACGGTTTGCGCGCGTACAACGGCACGTCGCGCAGTGAGTCGCAGCGCGGGCTCGACGTCGCCGCGCGAGCAAAGGTCGGGATCAAGGCACCGGCCGATCAGAACCCGATCGCCGTGCTCGCGCAGATCGAGGTTGACCTGCAGCCGCGGTCGGTCGTGTTCGTCATGAACGGGCACCGCATCATTTCGGACAAAGGCACGCCGGCAATCCAAGCGATTTGGAACCTGCGCGACCCGTTCAAGACGACGCGACGTACGCTCGTGCTACTCGGCACGTCGTTCTCGCTGTCGGCCGAACTTGAGGGCGACGTCGTCGTGCTCGACGACCCGCTGCCGACGCCCGAGCAGGTCTCGCACATCATCTCGCGCCAGTACGAAAACGCAGGCGTCGCCGCGCCGCCCGAGGATGTGCTCGCGCGCGCGACGTCGGCGGTTTCCGGTCTGCCGTCGTTCACGGTCGAGCAGATCGTCGCGATGTCGATGACGCGCGCGGGCGTCGCGCTCGACGCGCTGTGGCACCGAAAGCAGCAAGCGATCGAGAATACGCCCGGCCTGAGCGTTTGGGAGGGCGGCGGCGATTTCGACAGCCTCGGCGGGCTCGCGAACATCAAGGCGTATATGCGGCTGCTGCGCGCGGGCCGGAACAAGTTCGGCGGCGTCGTGTGGATCGACGAGATCGAGAAAGCCGCGGCCGGCATGAAACATGACACGTCGGGCGTCTCTCAGGATCAACATCAGGCGTTGCTCACGTGGATGGAGGATCACGACGCCGCGGGCGTGCTGCTGATCGGGCATCCTGGCTCGGGCAAGTCTGCGATCGCGAAAGCGACGGGCGCGGAAATGGGCACGCCGACGATCCGGCTCGACCTGGGCGGTCTGAAGAACGGGATCGTCGGCAGCTCGGAAGGTCGGATCCGCGCGGCGTTGAAAACGATCGAGTCGGTCTGCCTCGGTCGGCCGCTATTCATCGCAACGTGTAACGAGATCGAGTCGCTGTCGCCCGAGCTGCGCTCGCGGTTCAAGACGGGTACGTTTTTCTTTGACCTGCCGACCGCCGAGGAACGCGCGCGCATCTGGTCGATCTACCGGGCATCGTTCAACATTCCGGCGACCGACGAGACGCCCGATGATGAGAATTGGACGGGCCGCGAGATCCGCGCGTGCTGCCAGACCGCGGCCGATACCGGGCTGTCGCTCGTCGCAGCGTCGTCGTACATCGTGCCAATGGCGACCGCGAGCCGGCAAAAGGTCGAGGCGTTGCGCGAACTCGCCGAGGGCAAGTTCATCTCGGCGAGCACGAGCGGGCCGTATTCGCGAGCGGCAGCGCAGCGCACGTCGATCGAGCGCGCGATCGATGTAAACTGAGCATCAGTTAGCGCGGGCGCTGCTGCCCGGCATGCGTGTGAGACCGCCGAGAACGGGCGGCGGTCTCTCATCATCGCGCATGCGCCTCTATCGGGCGCTAGGATGCGAGCAGCCGCGAGGGTCGGTCGGGCGTTGCGTCAATGCCGGCCGATAATCGAACATGAGATCCTAGCAGCAGGCGCGAGGGCGGGTACGCGTCGGCACCGGAGTCGCGGCAGGTTGACGCCGCGCGCGGATGGTAGTAACATCGCAAGCGGTCGCGGGCATGACGCCTCGCGACAGCCGAAAGGGGTTACGCACGTGTCGCACATCACGAAGGTTAACGGGTTCATCATTCGCGATCTCGACGTGCTCGAACGCGCGCTCGACGTGCTCGGGTTCGAGCTGCTGCGCGACGTCAATCGCGGGTACCGCTCGTACTACGGTGAAAGCGAGGTCGGCAACTGCCGGCACGTCGCGCGATTCAAGGGCACCGCGGACGGGTACGAGGTCGGCGTTATCCAGACCGGCGACGGCTACCGGATCGAGTACGACCGTTGGGGCGTTGGCGGCGCGATCACGAAAGCACTCGGCGGGAAGCAGCTCGACCGACTGCGCGACAATTACGGCGCATTGCTCGCCGAACAGATGTACCAAGCGGACGGCTACCAGACCGCGATCACGACCGACGCCGACGGGTCGCTCACGCTGTCGGCCTGGCAGTACTGAGGGGGAACGCCATGAAACAAGTTACTGTGAAGTTTCGCGCGGGTCGTGTCGAGGTCGAGACGTCGGGGTTTACCGGTGACGCGTGCAAGGTTGCGACCGACCGTTTCCTGCGCGAGCTGGGCGGCTCGGTCGAGTCGGAAACGCCAAAGCCGGAAGCGGCCGAGACGGCGGTCGATCAGGCGGGTGAGACACATGTCGAGCAGTGGTAACGCGATCCCGGCGACGGCGACCGTGATCCGATTCTGTGGCGGCGTCGCGACCGCGGTGTACTCCGATGCGATGCTGCCGATCCTGCAGGCGCTCGGCGGCTCGCGCACGGTCGCGCGCGCGTCGCACGTTGAGCCCGAGACGATGCCCGACGGGTCGGTGCTCTGGTACGCCGACATGTCGCCGTCGGGCGGGCCGGTGCTGACCGGGTTTCGCACGCGCGAGGCGGCGCTCGCGGGTGAGCTGCGTTGGCTGCGCGAGAATCTCGGGCTGTAGCTTTTTCGTCTGACATCGCCCTCACGTTGTCGGCATGGTGCCCGGCAGCGCAACCCGAGAGGATCCGCCAGTGTCCAATATCCGCACTCGACTCGTCGCCGCGATTGACGCTGCTGCCAGCAACGGCAAGCACGTCAAAAACTCGCTCGCGTGCATGCAGCAAGCGATCGCCGAGGGCAACGACGACAAAGCGTACGTGTACGCGACGCTGGCGATTCTGTTCTCACAATGGGCCGCGCACGACGCGCGGATCTCGAAAGAGGTTTAGAACATGAGCACGACAGCAGCGACAGAACAGGCAACCGACGCGGCGACGGCCGTCGCGTCGCCCGCGCGGCCGACCGCCTCGATCATGGATCGCACCGTATGCATTGCGATCGAGCGGTCGCGGTTCGGCAACTCGTGCAAGGTCTCGAAACAGTTCGTCGCGACGACGGCCGATAAGGCGCTCGTCTCGCTCTCGAAACGGCTACTCGTCTCTGACGAGCTGAAAGCAATCACCGCGCTCGACCGCAAGGCGGCGAAGTTCCTCGCGGCGATCTGCCTGCCGTCGATGTTCCGCAACGGGGTTTACCTGATCCCGATCCCGCTCGTCGAAATGGTCGAAAAGTTCCTCGGCGAGTTCGTCGTCGAGCGGCGGGCGGCCGTCGACACGTTCGTCGAGGCATACCCGGCGCTCATCTCGGCGGTCGAGGCGAAACTCGGCGACATGTTCGACGCCAACGATTACCCGACATCGGCCGACCTGCGCGAGTCGTTCTCGTTCGAGTGGCAATACGTGTCGTTCGGCGTGCCTGGCTCGCTCGCGAGCATTCGCGCGGGGTTGTTCGAGGCTGAGCGCGAAAAGCACGCGCGCAAGCTGCAAGAGGCGGTCGACGCGTGCCGGCAGGCGTTGCGCGGCGAGTTCGCCGAGGCAGTCAAGCACATGTCCGAACGCCTCAAGCCGGGCGAGGATGGCAAGCGCAAGGTCTTCAAAGCGGCGAGCGTCGAGCGGCTGCAGTCGTTTATTGCGATGTTCGACGTACGCAACGTCGCCGACTATGACGACCTCGCGAAGCTCGTCGATCAGGCGCGCGCGCTCACGGTAGGCATGGATCCCGAGCTGCTGCGGTCCGACGACCTCGTGCGCGAGCGCATCGCCGAGGGGTTGGCGAACATCACAGCCTCGCTCGAAACAATGGGCGTCGACCGGCATACGCGCGCGATCGACCTGGGCGACGAGTAACGGCAATGGAGGGCGGGCACCGCTATCGACTCATACGGAAACCATTCACCGCGGCCGGGTCAGCACGACCGGCCGCGGTCTCGCCCGACGTCGACGAGGTTGTCGACGAGCGGCCGTTCGAGCTGCCGAGCGGGCGTCGCAAGCCTCGCTCGCTGGGCGGGTCGACGCGGGCGGCCGGTCGGCTGGGCGAGGTCGCGATCATGCATCTGCGGGCCGGGCACGACGACGAGGCGGGATTTTACGCGACCTCTGCGGCGAGCGAGGCGCGGCAGTTCTGTCGGACAAAGGATCATCAGCAGTCGGAACCGTTCGCGCTATTCAAGCCGCACGAGTTTGCGCGGCGGGTCGTCTAGGCGCATGCCGGCCGCGGTGCCGACCTATCGCTGCAACGCCTGCGGTACCGAGTACGTTGCGCGACCTGAGTCGCTTGCGCTGTGCTCGTGCGGCGGCGGGCTCGTGCAGCTTAGCGCGGTGCCGGCCGCCTCGCGCGACGCGGCGTCGCAGCTCGTGCGAGCCGAGCAGGAACTCGCCAACGCCGAGCAACGCGTCGAGGATTGGCAGCGACGCGCGGCGATGTGGCGGGCGCGGGTCGCGCACTACCGCACGCGCGTCGAGCGCGAGGCAGCCGCACGCCGGCCGCGGCCGAGTCTCTCGACGGCCGTCGTCGACCGTGGCAGTCGCGTGATTGACCTCGACGACGAACGGTAGTAACATCGCCGGCATGGCAAACACGAAGAAAGCAAAGCCGACGCGCGCGCGCAAGCTGCCCGGCGTCGCCTCGGTCTATCGCGGCAAGGTTCGGCAGCGACTCTCGCATACGTACACGCCGGAAGGGCTCGCGGCGATCGAGGCGAATACGCGACGCCTGGGCATGTCGCGGTCGGATCTGTCGGAAGGTCTACAGCATTTGTACGGCGGCACGGTGACGCGCGAGGCAATTCTCGCCGACGCCGCGAGTCGCAACGCTCGGCAGTCTCGATAGGTAGGTCGTAAACCACGCGCGAGCGGTCGCGCCCGATCCGGCAAGATCGGCGACCGCGCGCGTTTTCAAGTGAGGCGGGATCATGGTGTCCGTTGCTGCGCTCGGCGTTGCCGGGCTTTCTGCTGCCGGTGCTGCCGGCGTCGCGTTCGCGTACGGGCTGACGCTGCCCGGCGTCGCGTTCGCGCTCATGTCGATCGGCTGCGTCTATCTCGCGGGCGAGTCGTGCCGACGCGGCTGAGGCTACGCCGCGATCCGGCGACCGAGCCCGAGCGTATGGTGCTCGCCTATCTGTCGCTCACCGCGCGACTGCGTGACGGGCTCGGGTTCCGCTCGACCGAGCCGCTCGCGTATTCCTGCCCTGAGCAGTTCGTGCTCAAGTGTGGCGGGTTCTACGTGCGACAGCCGACAGACCGCCCGCAAGCCTGGGCACGCCCGAAACGATGTTTCGTCAATGCCGCCCGGCTCGCGGCGACGCGTCGCGACGAGCTGCAGTACGTCGAGGGGTGGGCCTGGGGCAAAGTGCCGTTGCATCACGCGTGGTGCGTCGACCGCGACGGCAACGTCGTCGATCCGACCTGGGAACCCGATCCGCTGCTCGACGCGTATTTCGGCGTGCCGTTTGACCTCGTCGACGTGTCGATCGCGATCGTCGCCTCGGGCTCGGTACTGCTCGATCACGCGAACCGATACCCGATTCTGCGTATGAAAGGGGCGACCGATGTCGACAACGATCACGACTGAGTTGCTCGTGCTCGCGAGCGCGGCGTGAGCGGGTACACGCTCCATCCATTCCAGCGCG
>ERZ724522.164-NODE-164-length-41980-cov-17.444484_pt1 | contig 41980 bp, 58 predicted proteins | sample MGYA00376055_ERZ724522 | MGnify/ENA primary metagenome ERZ724522 (study PRJEB28724, sample SAMN07190884) | wastewater metagenome | isolation source: effluent of sewage treatment plant in Hong Hong | place: Hong Kong | collected 2016-03-17 ... | reverse complement strand
TTGAGGCGATACAAAACAAGCTCGACGACGACACGCGCAAGCTGGTGCTGGAGTTACTAGATGAGCTTGACACTTACTCGCTTGATCCGTACTTAAGCCGACGCAGTAAAGAGATAGTGAAAATATTGAAAGAAAAACTGGGGGCTGGTGAATAACATGGGATATTCATTTACTGACAAATTAAAAATGCTTCTTTGCAAGCTATTCAACCATTTTCCTCGCGATCAATGGGAATATAACGGCACACATGCAAATTGTGCTTGCTGTAGGAAAGTCATTACTAAGCACGGAGAAAAATGGAGATGAACGTGATAAATCTAGATGACGCACGGCCTCACATAACTGTTGTTGACGCGTGCAAAAACGTGCATGTTGCGCCAGTAAAAATTATAAAGGATTTTGTATCAGGAAAAGCGGATATAGATCCTGATCTACTGCGAGCAATCGTAAGCGACTGGCTAGAATCGCTTTTGAATGGCATTACTTAAAAACTGGGGGCTGGCGATGAGTGAATTAAAACCGTGCCCGTTTTGTAAATGTGAAATGCAGGTTAAAACGGTTGGACGCGACTGGTACAGGATTGAAGGCGACCATAAAGAGACATGCTTTTTTGAGCTGGATGATAATAGGCTTATGGTGCCTCAGTCTGATGATCAGCTTGCCGCTGGTAGATATGACGCGATAGGCGATGTTATTGAAATTTTGGAGCGGTACAGATGAAAGCAAGATTTGCGATTGACACAGAGTTCAACGAGTTCGGCGGGGATTTAATTTCTCTCGCGCTGGTAGATATTGACGATCCCGATGAAAAACCATTTTACGAAGTGCTGGAGTGCAGAAATCCGGGAGATTGGGTTGCTCAGCACGTAATTCCGATCCTCAACAAGCCAGCGATTTCAATAGCCGTTTTTCAGAGATTGCTTGCCGGGTATCTTTCGAAGTTCAGCGCTGTGCATATCAGCGCAGATTGGCCGGATGATATTAAATATTTCTGTCAGGCGATAATAACTGGCCCCGGTATGTGCATTCAAACGCCTGCGCTTTCGTTTGAGATTCGCAGAGACATTGACGCGCCAAGCGAGCTGCCACACAATGCGCTCGCCGACGCTAGAGCGATTGCAAAAAAGCTAAAGGAATTGGAGCGGTACAGATGACAGACGCAGACAGAGAGCTGGTTGAGCTTGCGGCGAGGGCTTACGGGTTGCAAGTAAAAGGATGGATTGGAAGCAAACTGAAATATTTTGATCCGATAACAGGATTTACTGATTGCGAAGGAATATGGAACCCGCTTGAAGATGACGGGGATGCGTTCCGGTTGCTTGTGAAAATATCACAACGACCGGGAGGGGCGGCGCTGATGATTAATAGTCGCTTAAACATGTACCATGTTGCGCAGTGTTATACAGACGCAAATACAATTGCGCCAAGTGAGCACCTGATAGGAAACCCAGCCTCAGTAACTCGCCGGGTTATTACCAAGGCAGCTGCGGAAATCGGCAGGGGGATAAAGTGAAATTCAAAACCGGGAAAGAGTTTGATCCGAATTGTGGGTACGTCGGTATTAATGATCGACTTACTATATGTGAGGGGTATGACGGTGGGCTTCAAACACCACTCGATAACATATTCGATGAATCAGATTCAGAAGAAGAACGAAATACTTATATTGATTATCTCAATAGTGAAGAATGTATCGAACTTGCTGACATCATGATTCATCGTTGGATAGCTTTTAAGAATCAATTTTTAATAGGGAAAGACAATGAACATAGGCACCCTTACGAACGATGAGTTTGTTAATATGCTGACCACTGATCCCGTGATTAATAACGAATTGGTTGCGGAATTGCTGAAACGCTATAAACTGGCACTGGATAAGCTTGGAGACGATGTTATATATCTTGCTCGTGAGGAACGGTTCGATGACCATCGAGTCTGACCAATTTATAACCCGTGCTCAATCTCTGCAAAGGAGATTGGGTCTCAATGATGAGGCTTTTGCCTTATACCTCGGTGTTCCTGTTTCCACGCTGCGCAAGTGGTATGCAAAAGGGGAAAACAATCGTTCCCCTAATTCATCAGCAGTTCGTCTCCTTGAAGTATTTGAAGTTCTCGCCACTTTCGCTCCTGCACTCAATAACACTTTTATCAAGAGGTAATGTCATGCTGCGCTACACCGGTTATGCACTCATTGTGCTAGCGATTGTTGAAGTCATTGACGTGTGTCACACGATTCACCGAAACAACTCAATAAAAAACCCCGGTTAATCCGGGGTTTTCTTTGCGCGTCCCATTCGTTTGTCTTGCTCATCCATAAGCGCTTTAAACTTTGGTTTCAGATCTTCAATAATCTCCTGAGTCGTCCTTGCTGGGACTTGTGTAACCGAACCACCTCGTGCCATGAATTCGGTTAGCGTCTCTTTGCGCTCGGTCTCCATCGTGGTTCCAAAGTTCTGATTCATGTTTGTCTGCGTCATAGCCGTATGCCTCAAGTTTGCGATTGTCAGCGTTTGTTGAACGCCAGTCACTGTAGCGAACGTCGATAAGTCTCTGTTTTGCCTTGATCACTTCATCACGATATTTTTCATACATGTCCTTGAGTCGAGGGTTGATAACCCACTCAGCGAAACCCTTGGCTTCTTGTGACCCGTCGTCAAGGCGCATAAGCCACCCTGCTGCTTCGAGTCGAGTGGTGGACGCCAGTATGGTGCCTGACACTGCCCAGTAACTCATGCCTTTGGTTACACCGGCTGCATGACTTCGAATATCAGTCATTGATACCTTCGGCATGTCCGAACGTTGAATGATCCAATCGATAAACCACCCGTCGAATAAGTCACGATTTGCCACTTCTTGAAAAGCGTAGCGCAAACTTGGAATCAAATAGAATCGCACGAACTGACATACCCGCTTGACTACCGATGCTGACACTTTATTGCTGAACGGTTCTTCAAGTAAGTGCCAGATCATCATCAGGCGCCCGGCGATACCTTCCAGCTTGCCGAATGCGGTCATATAAACGTCACTGGTCTGTGACACATACTCGGCTTGTTTTTGCCCCTCATACCAGCCTTGGAACGCCCGGAACAGGTGGTAACCTTCTTCTGAGAGTTCGTAGGTGATTGTGGGTAGCGAATAGATTAATCGAATCGTGTTTTCCCACTGCGCCTTGCTGGTTTGATTCTCGAGCATGGGGTTACCACGCTTCGTGAGTCGGGTGTTCGGAATCACCGGGATAAACCGTTGAATCAACCCATCGGTGGCCAGCCCTTCAAGTTCACGTTTCAAAACCAAGGGTTGCAGGTTCCCATAAATCGACACAGCAAGGTTCTCGGCCACGATGGACCCCACCCCCACTCTGTCCATTTCATATCGCTTACCCTCGAAGCTGCGTACCCATGTGGACCGGTCTTCACCACCATTCTTGTCAGAAATTTTGCGTGTCCACCCATTCATTTCGTCAAGATAGCAAAGCACACCTCGGGGCCGGTCGGCACAAGTGCGCACCAGCTTTTGGGATGTAATGTCTGATACGATGATGCGAAGAGGCTGAGGCTGTGCAGGTAAGTCGTGAACCTTGGGTGCGTGTTCCATACCGGCAAGAAGCGCGTCGGTGCTGGCGGCATACTCAAGGTAAGATTTTTTGGTCATGGCGAACATGGCCTCTTGTGCTTCCCATTCCAGCAATTTCCGTTTGAAATCGGGGTATGCCTCAGCTTCGATGTCAGCTAGTACGTTGAGCATGGGCGCTGAGCCGGGTGTTTTCTTGTCAGCAGGGTTCCCGATTGTGGCCAGCCACAATATCGGAGGCACTTCGAACCCCGGCATCAGGCGCAAACGGGACTGAGCATCAGCGGCCCCGCAGACTGCTGCCACACCTGCTGCAAAGGGTATGCAAGGGTCACACCCGATGGAGACTGCGATCTCTTCCGCACGCTGGCGCAGGATGTCAGGAATCAGGTCCAGTGGCAGTTCAGGGGGTGCCGGCCGTAAGTCCCGCATCACATTCTTTGGGTGACTGGGATCATCCAGTGCTTCAAAGTACTTGGTGATGTCGGGTAATTGACGCTGCCACCCGCGCTGAGCAGCAAGGTGGAAAATGGTACCAATCCTCACCACTTTACCTTTTTCAGCCCGAAACGCTCTCCACTGGGTGTGCATGTCACGTGGGCCCGGATACTTCTCGGAACACTGCGACCACTCGTCCCAGACTTGGTAAGCAGTCTCAAGCTGGTCAATCTGATGGCCGGTATAATGCAGTGCCGCACCGATGTCGATCCACTGCTTCCGGTCGCAGTCAGCGCTTATATACTCAAGTGCTTCCCGAATCTCGATCCAATTGGTTGGGAACTTGTTGGGCGATCGTATCTCGGTTTGTTTGTCAGCATCGATGAGTCGTTGCCACCATCCAAGTAGGGCCGGGGGGATGAGTGGTAGCCGAGTCCAATGGCCTTTTCCAGTCCACTGGTAAGATTGCCGAGTGTCTGGATGAATCGTAGGAGGAAGCACATCTTGAACAGTGAGCCCATCTGCGGTTCCACACCGGAAATCGAGATAATTTTTTCCATCAACTGAGAGCTTTTTCGACGGGAGAACGAGTCCGAAGGGCATTGAGTAAAGGAGCTTACCGTGATTCTGTCGCCCGCTTGATATCCCCACAGCGTCGAGACTGTTAAAGAGGCCGGCAAGGTCAAGTCCCTGAAGACTTGCAGCAAATGAGGCATTTGCGAAATCATCAATGTCGATAGCGCAGGTTCCACTATATGCATGTGCAAGTCCAATACCCCATCCGCTCGGTAAGTCCCCTTGAGACTTAAGCATATTGGCTCGATCATTCCATCGATGTGTGACTGGTCCTTTGCGTCCGGGCGGAATCGGTACGAGATTCCATCCGTGTCTGATATAAGCATCGACGGATGCGGGGTGCTGAGCGAGTACATGATTCATATCTACCCTGAAAATATTTTTGTAAGAACGTATAGACAATGTAAACTGAACGTATTACATTTTCAAGGGTCGGAGGTGCTAAAATGTCAAATCAGAAAGATGTGTTGTTAAATGTAAGAGTAAGCGCGAAGTTACGAAAAAGTTTTCATAGTAAAGCGCGTAAATACGGTACCCCGGCAGAAGTTCATCGGGAATTGCTCGAAGCTTTTGTCGATGGGCGACTAAAAATTGTAAGAAGTGAAACCAGTAAAGTAAAGGAAACCTTGTATGTCGATTGAAAAATTGTTGTCAGATTTGATTGTTGCAATTAATGAAAACACTGCTGCCTTGCGTTCTGCCCCGGTTACTGGTAATGCAGCTCCAGCCCCCATCGTGCAACCAGTTCAAGCCTATGTGGCACCTGCACCAGTCGTTCCCATTACCCCCGTAGCCCCGGTTGTGCAACAGCTTCCTGTTTCTGCACCCACGTTCCAGCAAGCGGTAACCACGCCCACTGGTAACAAGGCCCCGTTCCAAACTCTGCCTGACATGATGGCCTATGTAATGGCGGCATATCAGGCTATGGGTGCTGAGAAAGGGTCACGGATTCAAGGGATATTGACCCAATTGGGCACTGATAACATCAACAATGTGCGTCCTGATCAGTTCGATGCGTTGTTCCTTGCTGTCGAACAGTTGAAGGTATCGTGATATGGGGCACGCTCAATACTCCCCATCGAATCGCTATCAGCGGAAAAGATGCCCCGGTTCTGTGCGTGCTCAATTGGGTTACCCAGATAGCAGTGGTCCTGCTGCTATCGACGGTACCCATACCCACACACTGCTGAGCACTTGCGGTGAAGCCGGAATGATTTCAGCTTTCACTTATCTGGGACAGGAATTATCAGATGATGAGGGATCGTTCATTGTTACTTCGGATCGTTGTGAACGTGTCAATTTGGCGCTCGATTATATTCGGAAACGTGTCGAAGAACTTCAGGAACTTCATGGTGAAGTCGAAGTATTTTTCGAACGGCGAGTTAGTCTGGAGTATCTTTGTGGTCGGAATGACATGGGTGGTACTGCTGACGTTATTATTGTTTGGGGCAGCGGCTTTGAAATCATCGACTACAAAGATGGGATGAATGACGCCACTGTTTCAGCTCGTGAGCAGATGGAGCAATACGGTGTTGGGCATTTGTCTGATATGCGGATTCCCCATAATCTGATTCCGAATGGTAATGCTCGTTTGACGGTGATTCAACCAAAGCTTGCCGTTAAAAAGATGAATCCGATCACCAACTGGGACGTTCCAATTGATTATCTGAAGTCTGATGTGGTGGGTGCATTGGTAGCTGAAGTGGCTCAAGCTGAAGATCCAAATGCACCTTTAATCGCTGGTGAATTGCAGTGTAAGTATTGTAAACACGTAACCTGTAACGAACGAAACAAAACGGTAATGAATAAAATGAACCTTATACCTGCACTCGATATTTCGTCTCAGGCAGCGAATATCGAAGTCGGCTCAATGTCTGATGAACAAATTGCAGATATTCTTGAAGCTGAACCACTGATGAAACAGTTGGTGGAAAAAGCAAAAGAAGAAGCTGAGAGTCGTATTCGATCCGGTAAAGCTTTTCCACGATTCAAACTTGTTAGCGGTCGTGGTTCACGTGCTTGGAATCTGAAAGATGAAGAGATCGCAGAAAAGCTCAAGAAAATGGGAGTTCCCAAAGACTCTATCTATGCGAAAAAGGTTGTGTCTCCTGCTCAAGCTGAGAAATTGGCGTGGGTCAAAGGTGAAGCTAAAGTTACGTTGTCAGCGCGACAGATTAAGACACTCAATGAAGAGTACACGACTCATTTCGAAGGGAAGCCAACACTTGCGCCAATGTCCGATGCCCGCAAGGCAATCACGTTTTCCGATGCAGTGGAACTTTTTCCAAATTTGTCTGAGACTTCGAACCAGATCGAACAGAGTAACAGCGGGGCAAATTCTTTACCCGGAGTATTACCCACGCCCTCGATATTCTCAGAACCAACGAATAACGGCTTGCCTTCGTGGCTCAAGTGAATTAAAATTAAACCGTAACTTGTAATCGTAATGTAAAAGGTGAATAAAATGGAAAATTTGATATTTCTTCAAGATGTAACAATGTCCTTTCCTCATTGGGTTGAACCCCAGACTTCTAAAACTGATGATGGTAAAGACCGTGTGTCATACAACGGTGATTTCATCATGCTGCCGAATCACCCCGGTTTCCTGAAGTTCATGGAAATGTTTCACAAATTGTTCCAAGAGAAATTCAAGGAACATGCTGCCAGCGCCATAAACATGGTCACCAATGACCGTAAGTCTCGCTGTTTTGGTCAAGGTGCTGAAAAGATCAGTAAGAAAACTTTTGCCCCGTACCCCGATTATGTTGGCAATGTTTTTATCACTGCCGGTAACAAGAACCGTCCCCAGATGATCATGGAGAACGGCAAGCCTGCTGAAGGTGATCTCCAAATCCTTCACTACGCTCGTAAGCTTTATGCCGGGTGCAAGGTGAATGCAGTCGTGAAACCTTGGGTGCAGGAAAACAACAAAGGTATCGGAATTCGTTGTGATCCCATCGCTGTTCAGTTTGCCGGTGTGGGTACCCCGATTGGTGAAGGTCACGTGGATGCGTCGGGTATGTTCGGTGCTGTTACAGTAGCTGCCCCAGTCGCTCAGCCTCAAATGCCCCAGTTACCTTTTGGTGCCATTCAACCTCAACCGATGAGCCAACCATCTGGAATTCCTAATTTCTTGTTTGGGGGTAAATGATGAACGGTAAACTGGCAAAAGCACTCAGACGCGCTGTGCTGGAACAAATGGATTCGGAACTTGAACAGGTTCCGCTTGGTTCCCGTCGCAAGACGATGAAAACCAATCGTGACTTCGTGAAATACAATCAGTCAGTGAAGCAGTTGCATCCTGATTTGAGAACCACGAATAAACCGCTTCTTGTTATCGAGTGCTTCCGCGCTCGATACAAGCAAGCAAAGAAAATTGCAAAAGAATTTACACGTTAATGGTATTGGGGGCTGTTGCGTCCAGCTTTCATAGATGACCCGGTGCACATAGGGTCCAGTCGTGCACAAACGTGTAAACCGACCTGAGGCGGTAATCCTCAGGGTTCTTTTGAAGTGTTTCCCCTATAAAACAGCAAATTATTCTTTTTCCATGGTTCGTCTCGTAATTTGTTGTTTCCGGCCAAGTGTAGGGGAAACACTCCAAAAGAACCAAAGGACTTTTAGTGATGATCTGGATATACGATATCGAAACCTACCCGAACTGTTTTCTATTTGGTGCAATTTGTGCCGATGCTCTTGTGCTACGGGTGCAATATGAAATCAGCAATCGAGTCAATGAATCACGGGAGCTGATGGCGTTCCTTGAACATCTGATGGAATCACATTCTGAGATGGTTGGATTCAATAATATCGGTTTCGATTACCCGGTAATTCATCAGTTTATGAAAATGCGAAATTCTGATGCCATGATGCTTTATGCAAAGGCGCAGGCAATCTTTCGCTCACAAGATGAAGATGATAAATGGGGTCACATGGTCAAGAATTCTGATCGTGTCATTCCCCAGATCGATTTATTCAAGATTCACCATTTTGACAACAAAGCCCGAGCCACTAGTCTCAAAGCACTTGAGTTTGCAATGCGGTCAAATCGAATCGAGGATCTGCCGTTTCCAGTGGGTACCAATTTAACCCCTGATCAAATTCAGGTGCTTCGATTCTATAACATGCACGATGTTGAAGAGACATTGAAGTTTTATAACAAGTCTCTCGATATGATTAACTTCCGCCGCGAATTGACCCGGAAGTATCAACGTGACTTTATGAACCACAATGATACCAAAATCGGCAAAGATTACTTTGTCATGAAGCTGGAGGAGAACGGGGTTCAGTGTTACGAGTATGGTGTCGATGGTCGGAAACCACGACAAACAAAGCGTGAATTTATCGATCTCAACCATGCCATTTTTCCATGGATCAAGTTTAACGAACCTGAATTCAATCGTGTGGCTGACTGGTTACGGCAACAAAAGATCACTGAAACCAAAGGGGTGTTCAAGGATCTTCAGGCTACGATTAATGGGTTTACGTTTGTGTTCGGTGTCGGTGGCATCCATGGTTCACTGGAGAATGAGGTTATTCACAGTGACGATGAACATGTCATTATCGATATCGATGTGGAATCTTACTACCCCAGTACCGCAATTGCATGGCAACTAAAACCAGCACACCTGCCTTCGACGTTTTGTGAGATCTATGCGTTTTTGAAAGAGGAACGTAAAAAGCACAAGAAAGGTACTGCTGAGAACGCTATGTTGAAACTTGCACTCAACGGGGTCTATGGTGACTCGAATAATGTGTTCAGTGTGTTCTATGATCCTCTGATGACAATGAGCATTACACTCAATGGTCAGTTGATGTTGTGCCTCTTGGCTGAACAAGTGATGCAAGTGGGGCAACTGATTCAGGTAAACACCGATGGTCTTACGGTGAGAGTGAGTCGCGTGAATCTTCCCTTGTTGAGACAAATCGTAGCTTGGTGGGAAAGTGTCACACGAATGAAGATGGAGGAGGCCACTTACAAGTCCATGTACATTCGTGATGTGAACAATTACATCGCGGTTTATGAAAATGGAAAACGGAAACTCAAGGGTGCCTATGCTCATGAACTGGAATGGCACAAAGACCACTCATCATTGATTGTCCCTAAAGTTACTGAGATGCACTTGGTTGACGGTGCTCCGATTCGTGAGACCATTTTGAAATGGAAAGAACCGATGGATTTCATGATTCGCGGTAAAGTGAATCGAGGGTCAAGGTTTATTTTAGAAAACGGTGGTGTTGCGGAGTTACAACGCACTATTCGATATTACGTTACTACCAATGGTGGGTATCTTTACAAGATCATGCCACCATTGAAAGGTAAAACCGAAGAACGTAAACAAGCAGTAGAAAGTGGGTGGCAGGTATGTATTTGTTCTGACATCAGTCACGCTACTCAACCTATTAATTATGAGTATTATGTCCAAGAGGTGGAAAAATTATGTCTTATTCTGAAATGAAAGAACCTTCACGAATCGATGTGATTGGGCAAAATGGAAATGATGGTGATCATTATCAGAGTACTGCCAATGATAAACAAGAAGGCGGAACCCACTACAAAGAAATGCCAATTGAACCATGGGATGTGATTGACACATGGCCTCTTGAACAACAAATCGGATTCTTTAGAGGTAATGTACTCAAATATACAATGCGCCTTGGTTCCAAAGATGAAATGCTCAAGGAAGCCAAGAAATGTCGCCATTACGCTGAAAAGTTAGTTGAGATTCTTGAGAAGACTAAAGATGCTTGAAAAAGATATTGAGTCAAAAGGATGCAAGTATGCAAAAGAACATGATGTCGAACCCTACAAGTTTACAAGTCCTAATCGTGCTGCTGTGCCTGATCGTCTTTTTCTGAAAAAGGTTCCAGCATTCCTGAGACCGGTGATCGCACGATATGTTTGCTTTGTCGAAGTGAAACAAGAAGGCAAGAAACCAACGAAACCACAGGAACGCGAGCATCAAAGACTCACTGAACTTGGATATCGAGTCTATGTTGCCGATTCGGTGGAAAAGATGAAAGAAATCGTAAACGGAATGGGTGGGTACGAATAATGAAACCTGAACAAGTTAAAAAATTTCTACAACGGGTCTCAAGCTTTACCGGTGATCCTTCTCCAACGATAAAATTCGAATTAGTTTCTAATGAATTATTCATTACTGTCACATGGAAATATCCTACAGATTATTTAATACATTCGATTAAAACCCAATTCGATTATGATGAATTCGAGGGGATAACTAAAGGTATTAAATCTAGAATAATTAATCATTTTATGGATCATGGGCATCGATAATGTTGACTCCTGACCTTCTACATGAATATCAAAAACGGGCAGTGATCCACCAGTGCTCTATGCCGGCCTCAATGCTGTGGCTGGACATGGGCTTGGGGAAGACGGTAATCACGCTTACCAGCATCGCGCACCTATTGTCCCAAGGGTTCCTCCGAGGTGTGCTTATCGTGGCGCCTATCCGGGTTGTGCGCCTTGTGTGGCGCAAGGAAGCATCGAAGTGGGAACACACTAAGGGTCTGACCTTTTCGATGGTGGTGGGCAATCGTGACCAGCGTACCCGTGCTCTTTTACGGCCGGCCGACATCTACCTGATCAACTACGAGAACCTTCAGTGGCTGGCGGAAACCATTCACACGTATTTCATCGCCAAGGACCGTCATCCCCCGTTCAACGGTCTGGTGTGGGATGAAATATCAAAGTGCAAGAACTCCACCACTAATCGAGTCAAAGCCACCAAGAAGATCCTTGACTATTTCCAGTGGATCACGGGTCTCACCGGCACCCCGGCGTCCAACGGGTACAAGGATCTCCATGGTCAGTATCTGGTGGTAGATAAGGGTCAGCGGCTGGGTACGAGCAAGACGGCGTTCCGCACCCGGTTCTACCGCAAAGAGGGGCCTTACAAAGAGGTGGCCTACGCTGATACTGAGGACACGATCAAGCAGCTCATCGGGGATATTACCCTTGAGATGTCAGCAGCTGATTACAACCCGCTGCCCGACCTGATCGTGAACGATATCGAAGTGGAAATGCCTGATGAGATCCGTGCTCGGTACGATCGGATGGAGGAGGAGTTCTTTTTGCAGCTTGACTCCGGTAACACTAAAGAGATGTTCAACCAAGCTTCCCTGACCAATGCGTGCCTCCAGTTCGCCAATGGTGCCATTTACCCGGTGGCTGGGTTGCCGATCTGGGAACCCCTTCATGAGATCAAACTGGATGCCTTGGAGGAGATCATTGATGAGGCGCAGGGTAGCCAGATCCTTTGCTCCTATGCGTATCGGAGTGACGCGGAACGGATTATGACGCGGTTCAAGCACCTTGACCCGATCAACCTTACCGACTGTAAGTCAGAGTTTGCCCTGAACAACGCCATGACTCGGTGGAAACGGGGTGACTGCCCCTTGATGATTGGACATCCGGCGTCCATGGGGCATGGTATCGATGGATTGCAGGATAATGGTCACATACTGGTGTGGTTCGGACTCAACTGGTCACTTGACCTGTATGAGCAGTTCAACGCCCGCATTCGCAGACAAGGGCAGGGTAAACCTGCAATTTGTCACAGGATCTTGATGCGAAATACCCTTGATCAGGCGCAAGCCATGGCGCTCGATGATAAAGCTGAAACCCAATCGTCATTGAGAAACGCAGTTAAAGAATATCGGAAAATGAGGAAAGTGTAATGAAAGAAACCACGAAGAAATGTCCGAAGTGTGGTAATACCCACCTGATTTTACTTCGGACTCTGAACATAAAATTTTGTTCAGACTGCAATACCGAGATCCCATGGTTTCTTGAAAACGGACAAGAACCCTTGTAGTCAAGGGTTCCCGTTTCGATTGAAGTAAGCCCACGCACCCAATGCAGCCGCACCAACGATCCAAATCAGTCGGTCAATTACCGACTGACCCACAAACTTATGGAATCGATCAAGTGCGGCTTGTCCACCGGCCTGACCCACTTTTTCGATAAACTGATCATTCTCCATCAGTTTCTCAGCCACCTTGGTCGCAAGGGTATCCAAGATTTGATCTTGATTTGGGTCCATAGTTGACTCACTTAGCCAGTGCATTGCGGTTTTCCTGTTGAGTGGGTGCAAGACTGTTTAACCCAGCAGCATAAGACCCACTGGGTATCATTTTAGCAAACTCTGTTTGGTTTGTTAGTAGTTTTAGAACCTGATTCCGATCCATACTTGGTACTTTCGAAAACCATTCTTTGAAGTTCTTTGGATGATTCAATAGATCATTGAATGCTTTGGGATCTTTTACAGATTCACGCAAAATACTCATGGTTTTTCTACTAACACTATTCTCAAGAGTGTCCAAAGCATCATTGGTGAGTGTTGTCTCTTTTGACATTAAATGAGGCAAACGTACCCGAATCTTATTTTTATTGAATAAGTCTTTTACGTTCCCTTCACCTTTTGTAATAAGTTCTGATTTCAATTGGTCGCGTTCAATTTTAGCTGCGATTTTTGATAAGTCAGCATAATCCTTTTCAGGCATTACTTGCTTGAGGTCGATTTTATTTGCACCCATGAAATCTTCAATCAATTCTGGATTTTCACCTTTGATGATTTTTGCAAATTTCGTAGGAGAATCCTTATATATTTTCATCAGTTCTGTACTGAGATCCTGACGATTAATTGCTTCCATTCCTGATGCAAATGTTTTCTTATATTCTTTGTAACCAACTCCACCAGCCTGCTCAATTGCATTGTCGATAATCGGTTTAAACTCAACTGCTGTCGCTTCAGCAGCACGAGCAGCGGAACGCGGATCTTTCACTTTTGCCAGTTGTTCAGTTACGTCTAAAACCACGTTTTTCATAATCGAATCAAGAGCAACTGGATCAACAAGACCACGATTGGTAGTCCATCGATTGATATGTTTGGTCAGTGTTCTCGCCATCATATCAATCTTGCTGTTCCCTGCGATTTCTGGTTTCACTACTGAGTTTACTTGTTTAATCAAGTTTTTAGGGTCAATTGGTTTGATCCCAAGTTCTTTTTGATCGGCAAGAACCCCTTCGTTGTAACGAGCAATGCGACCGGCATCTAAAGTTCCTTGTGCCAAATCATCAGCAATTTGATCCCCGAGTCGTGATCTCTCACCCCATACTGTATAGCGCTCTGGGACTCTTGGTAATCCGCTTGGCTTGTACGGGGTGAACCCACTGGGTTTTGGACCCATGGTAGCTTCATCCCATGTTCCATTTGCCAAAGCCTGTGCCTTATCTCTTGCTGAGATCATGCGACGAAAGTCATCATTTAAAGAAGATGCTTGTTCCCTTGCAGCGAGTGCTTGTTGTTCAGCGTCAAGTGACACATTCTGGTTCACTCGTGCTGACATAAGAATTCGATTTTTCTCAGGTTGAGTGGCTTCTCTCAGTGCTTCTTTTGCACCTTTCATTGACTGAATAGCTTCAGTTCTTGTCTCACCACCAGCCAGTCGACTCAAGGTAGCCAGATCCTCAGCTTTACTTGCATCAGCAATTTCATCGAAGAATTTTGGCGATTTGCGTTCAGCCGCATCCACCACTGCTTGTAATGTGGGTTGTTTGGATTTAACCAGTGCATTCGATATTGTTTCACCTTCCGGGGCTGCCAGAAGATTTTGTCTGACATCAGCTAAACCAGCTCGAGCAAGTGGATTTGTTTCCTCGATGGCGCTATTCACAATTCGTGCGGCTTCCTGACGTGCCGGAAATAGTCCAGTGAACCAATTCCCCGCACGCGCAAGAGCATTGACCACCGGTGGAATAACAACACGACCGCCAGCTTCCATTGTGGCGCCAAGAAGCGTGTTATAAACGGGTTCCGCAATCTGGTTACTCATGGACTGAGGACGCTGGGGGACGCCGATTAAAGCATCACGGGCTTTCTCGATCTGCTTTGCTGTTCCATACCCCCAACCTGACCCGGCAATTCCTCCGGGTAAGCTTCCCGCGGCTCCTCCAAGGGTACCTCCGATCATCGGGAGGGTACCTTCAAGAGCAAAGTTCGAAATGTCTCTCAGTACCTCCTGATGAGGATGCTCAGTGCTCCATTTCGCCATCTGGTTGTCGTAGGAGTTCACCAGATCGGATTGGGCCTGTTCCTCAGCAGTCGGGGTATAGCCGGGAACATCGGGGTCACCGACTCCCGGATCACCGAACTTTTTCATGGACACAGGCACCTTTGACGCAAGATAAGCATCTGGGTCGAAACTCGACGGGGATTTCGATTTGGAAGCAAGGTAAGCATCTGGATCAAAATTTGCCATTATTTCACTCCAAGGTGCATTTTGATTTGAGCAGCACGTGGATCTTTTGGATTTGCATTTGCCCAGATCAAAGCAGCCTGATCATCAGGACTCAACGAATCGATCGATTGACCCATGGTATCAGCACTCACCTGTGCCCGCCCCGGAGGTGGATTCGGCGGCGGAAGATTCCCACCAGTTGACCCAGTGGGTGTAGGAGCAGGTTGATCTTTTGCGGCATTCCGATACTCGTAAGTCTGATCAAACGCATCTTTCATGTTCTCTTTTGATTTCAAGAGCTTGGTTTTCAATGCGTCAAGATTATTTGTAAGTGTACCGGTGTCCTGTCTTCTGCCAAGAATCCCAAAAGCTTCTTTCAAGATCCGGGTATCACTGTCCGAAACGTTTCCTAATGCTCCACCTGTCGGAGAAGACTGTCTCAAATTTGTCAACGACTGTAATTGACCCTTCGACAACAGAGTGTTGTAAGCTTCCAATGCATTCACTGCATCTTGGTTAATCGTTGGTTCCCAGCTAATTCCATGAATTGTCCCTGTGATTTTATCCAAACCTTTCATCTTTTTGAGATTGTCGATTTGAGTAACCATTTCATCGATGTCATCACTGTAAGACTTCAGTGCTTTTTCAGCCTGAGGAAATTTTGCTTCACGATTTTGACGATCTTTTGGACTCAGATTTACACTTTCGTCTTTCGCAACACCAAGAACGCCCTTATCACCAAGGGTTCCACCTGAATATTCAGGACCATTGACTCTTAAAAATCTTCCCGGTGCAGCAGGATCTTCGACCGTTTGATAGCTGGGTTTCGTTGACGTTTTTTCCTGTTTCGCAACCTGATCCGGTGTCATGGATTTCGCAAACGATGTACCCGGTACCACCTGAGCAGCCCCCGGATGGTTCGCAGGCATAGCTACGGTCTGCACTGATCCACCAAGATCCTGATTCATATAGTGCATCTGGAGTGCTTTATCGAGACCTTGAGCAGAACGGTAATAGTAATCTTTTGCTTTCTGCGGGTTCTGAAGAATATCCCGCATGATCGCAGCTCTCTTGTCAGTCGTCATTCCCAGACTGTCATTGAACTTGGAGGTAAACGGAAGCTTATCTATTCTGGAAAGAACATTGACTAGCTTCGGGGCAAGCATAGGGTCTTCTGGATCAATGGTTGCAAGCTCAGATTTCGCAGCTTCTTGTTCAGCTTTCAGACCATTGTAAAAAGAGGTCTGGTTATCGTTCTGAAGCTTGTCATATTCAGCGAATTGTTTCATGAGCGCAGGGGCCTTGGAACCCATACCACGTTGCGCCATGCCGCTTAAAAGCCCGTTCCGATTGATCTGACCATCAGGACCAATATTCGACTGATACAGCGCGTTGAGGGTCTTTTCATCCTCAATCTGTTTCTGGGCAGCGGCCATTTTCATTTGCGACAAAGCATTCGCAGTCTGATAATTTCTGATCTGCTCAACCTGTGCGGCTTGCGCCAATGGGTTCTGTAGTTGAACTCCTTGGGTTACGAAATTGATAGGCATTTCAAAATCCTCAAGTTGTTCCCAAGTCAATGTAGTTACTTGCGTCTACATATCCATTACCACCGAACCCACCACCAGCTCCACCGTTACCGTAAAGCTGTTTCAGCATATTCTGATTTTGGCTGTAGTTCATGTAGCTACTGATTGAGTTATTTAGCAAATTCGCATTGGCTGTGGCTGCATTGGCATATCCAGAACCGATATTGTTGTAACCAGTTTGCATTGCGTTACCGTACTGTTGAGCAGCGCCAGATAACGCATTCGTAGCAGTTTGTCCAATTCCCATCATCGATTGAAGTGGTTGTAACTTATTGGCCCGATTGATCTGATACCGATTGAACGCATTCTGATATTCCTGAGAACCCATGTCCTGACCGTAACGTTCGGCAGCTTTGAGAGCATGTCCGCTGATAAGTCCGTTTCTTGCAGCAGCCTGACGATCAAGAGCTTTGAGTCCTTCAGTCAATCGAAACTGGTAACCCGGATCGACTTGGAAATCCTCCATTCCGAAGTCATGGTTCGCCGTTCCGTAAAGTGAGCTGTATTTGTTGGTATTTAATCCGAGCAGTGTCAGCAGTCGGTTCTGAGCTTTAAGCGCACCTTCACGAAAAGGGGCTTGAAGCTCAACCTGCTTGTCGAACATTTCTCGTTGGGCGTTGATGCCTGCCTTCTGAGCATTGGCATTCTGTTTAGCGGCACTCTTATTGGCATTGGCGCCAATCATCCCACTAACTACGGTTGCCCCGGCTACGGCAAGTGCTGAACCTATGAATGACATATCACACCCCCTCAGGTAAACATTTCAGCTTGTTACCGGGACCAAATGGTGACTCCGGGTCGCGCACCACCAATTCAATTTCGGCCTCTTCGATGGTGGTCGCCGCCGTTAAATGAACTGTAGCATAGATAGCATCCGTCACTGAGTATATTGCCCGCTTGGTTCCCTTCGGACTCTTCAAAATCGCAGGACCGGTGATTTCAGTCACACCTTCGTCCATTGTCAGGATCAGGGTACCCGAGAACAACTGAAAGAAGTGATCCGTCAAATGTTCGCACCCTATTACCAGTACATCGGCATGTTGTTCCACCTCACGCACATACATCCCTCCGTGAAAATAATGACGGGTCACTGGTTCATACTGTGTCATTTTATTGACAACTTTTTCCAGCGTCTTGACCCGATCGATCATCGGTTTCACCGGCTTATCGATCTCAAATTCATGAGCAAAGTAGGGAACGTTTGTCATCAGCTTGATACCTGTCTTCCGCTGGCACGAATGTTAACTGCGGTGGCAGCACTGGCTAGCGTTGAAATAAACCCACCGGGTGCAAGTACTACACCAACCAACTCTGGGAAAGTATAAGTCTCCGATGGTTGAAGGGTATGTGCTTTTACAATCAGGTTTTGATTACCCGCTGAGTCACTTGCTGTCACAACATTGACACTGATATCACGAGCCGATGAGTCATAATTGGTGGCTGTGAACTTATCAATAATGGTGTAAATCCCATTTGAGGTGTATTGAGTAGTTTGACTGCTTTCTGCAATTTTCGCAGGAATCAGAACCGCAAGTCTCGTGGTTGCCATGGGTTATCCTCAAATGTAATAAGTTGCACCGAAGTAGCAGGATTGTGCGCTACTGGAATAAAGAGCGCTTGGGTATAGGTATAAATATCCATCAGTGCTGGCAATTACCGCATCGATTGTCACCGTTGATACTTTACTGGCTGAGCCAAACCCTGAGCTTTTATCCGGGGTGAACGGTAAAGGTCCGATTTTGATGGTACCGGTAATATCAGTGATGTTTGCCATCCCGAACACATCAACTTTGTTTCCGTCCCTGATGAATCGGCAGGTATCGAACGAAGAAGCTGTTCCACCCGCGGCAATTGAGGGTGTCCATAGACCGGTACGCGGGTCTCCATTGGTCAACAGAACCCGGCGCTCCCCGTCACTATCGTATCCATTCCCGACCACGTATGAGTGCGGGGTATAGTCACCTGAACGGCCTGAGATGACACATTTCGATGTGTCACTGGTACATTCAATGAACCCGTTCGACATTGACGTGAATACAACTTCGAGGAATTTCACGGAGTCACACTTCATGAATTTGACAAGACGCGTAACATTTCCTGTCAACAACTCATAAATATTCGGACGATAGAACACCACGTCGATGATGACGCCTGTGCCAGTTGTCTCGAATGAAACAGCAGGACCACTGATGGAGTCGCAGTTTGCTTCTGAATAATACTGATAAAGTGACATCGCTGTGATCGATTGACCATTGCGAGCATTGAACGCAAGTCCACCGGCAGCATTACCCTCACATACTAATTTCGTAAGGTCCGCACCTGTCAATTGTTGAATCAGAGCCCCATAACGAAGATTCACCCGACCATAACATTGATTGATGTTTAATGTGGTCGCAATGCCGTAAATATTCCATCCGTCTCGATTCGCATGACAATATACATTTTCAAAATCAGTCAGGATGCAGTTCTTGATAAGAACCCCTGCGCCTTTATCAGTACCTGTGTTTTTAAAGTTTTTGATACTGATGTTTTTAAAAGATGACTTGCTTACAACTGTACCGGTACCGATTACCAAACCATTGTCACAGTTCACATTCCCCCACAAACTGAAGTCGTGGAAATGAACATTCTCAATCCCTTCTGTACCCGATCCGACAATCGTAAGAGCACTTCCCGTAGTACCGGTATAGGTCAGTAAAGTAGTGCCCTCACCGGGGTTACCTGTGGCACCACCGCCACCAGAACGCTCAACATAGGTACCAGCGGCGCACGATCCCGTACCTCTGAAAATGATCTGATGATCAATCGTTAAAGGCGATGAGTAGGTATAAGAACCTTGAGGCAGTGTGAGCACACAAACACGAGCGGCAATCGCCGCTTGAAGATAAGTGGTGATGTCAGTAGGGATTGATCCTGACACAAAATCAGCTAACGAAATAAACTGAGCTTCATCAAATTTTCTTTGCACGTTCGATAATTGTGCGCCAGCACTGGATGGGAGATATGTCACCAAAGCTGCTGCAATCTGGTTTGTATGACTGATATTGTCAACTGTCCAAACTTCAGTGTCGTTGCTGCGAGTGAGCACGAATTTATAGGTTCCGCTGAGGAACACATTCGCCTCACCACGGGAATCCAAAATAATCGGATTTGTATTTTGAACAGACTGTGCTTCAGTAGTCCATGTTGTCAGGTTAGTATTGGTACCGGCCTGATAGGTATAGAGTTTCCCACCTACCAAAGGATCACCATTATTATCTAAAAATTGGATCTTTGGAGTAATCATTAAAGATGCCATGGTTCACCTTATGTCAAAGTTATCGATCCGCTTCTCACGGTGCCATCAGAGCCTTTTGCTTTGAATGTCAGACTGGTATCACTGGTTAACTGGAAACTGACATCGCCATTATTTACCGGGGTAACCGATGAACCGGGAGCCACTGACAAGCGACCTACGATTCGAACATTCCCTGTGTAATTTTTACTGACATACTCACCTACTTCAAGTGTAGGTAAAGTTGCCAATTTTGTTGCAATTTCATTAATCTGTTCCGACAAATCATAGATTATCGACGTGGTTTGATTGGAATAATCACCCACGAAGTAGTTTACAATCTGTGTCTCTGGGAAAGGCTCCGGTACCATGTTCACTGCTTCACTCAGTGGAGCAAGAAGCATATCTGACAGGGTAGTGTCATTGTCTCCTGAACTTGTCAAGGTATACAAGTTCATGAAGAATCGATACCACTCTCGTGACATCAGACCTGTTTGCATATCGATAACAGGAACCCTTGGCGCCGGGATCGTTGTGACATTAGGCATTCGTTGACCCCGATATTAACTCGGCACCGCTGATGATTACCTTAACCGGGTCTGTCCCGGAGATCTCATAAACCCGGTCACGTAACTTGTCAGTTGACCCTAAACGTCTCCAAATGACACGAGTAAACTTTTCCCCAATCTTACCCATGGACCGCCAATGTTCACTGCTCCAATTCCATCCCGCATCATCTGACCAGCGTAGAAATACTTTCGGGTCATTCCCCTGACCTGATACCACCCCCACACCGGTTTCACAGTCCAATTGGAGCGAATGATGAGTTGCGCGCTGAAGTGTGTTTTTACCGGGCGCCAATGCTCTCCATGATCTCAACCATTTCTGAGTTGACCCGTTATCGGTACAAACATCATGATCAAGTGCGTAAATGTTCCCATTTTCAAAATCACCCACCACGATTTCACGATTGAAGTTCATCGCACAGTTGGAGCGATGGCGGGTGAATGCCCCATCCTGAAACCCTGCACGTTCATGCCATGCTTCAGTGGTTACATCATAGACCCATGAGGTAGATTGACCCGGTATAATAAGCACATAGAAAATATGACCGTTTTTCTGATATGAATAGGCAATTGCTTCTGAAAGGTTGTCATATTGTTGGAGTTGCCATTCTACCGCGGGAGTAGAAATTCGTTTGGCCTGATACCCAACAGATCGAAACACGATTCCATCACCTTGCTTATCAGACCCCAGCCAAAAAATGGAGTTGTCCAACTTCACCGCAGAGTATGGCGCCATACACCCGATTTCAATAAATGCACCTTGTACCGGGGACAAGGGGAAATCAATATCAGCAGAGTCATACCAAACCTCAGCCGATTTAACCCCCAGTAACCATGCCTCTTTATGGTCAACAACCACTGCTACCAAGTTATCAGGTGCGCCTGTGGCACTGGCAAACTCCAGTGGGTCAATAGCCGTACCATCCAACAACGATGTTACCCATACCAGTTGGGTATCTGGTTGAGTGAAAACAAAGTACCCATCGAGGTATCCAACTGTCACTGCACCGGGAAAATCCGGGTCCGTGATCTGTTGAAACACATTTGTGGCAACGTTGTAAATGAATCCTTCTGGGTTGCAGGCAATGAATAACTGGGTACCGTTATCAGCCATGCTGACAGGTCCAGAACCCGCTACCTGTCCTATTTGAAGATAGTTCCATGTTGAGTCAACGCGGTACAAGTATTGTCCTGATACCACATAACCATAGTTTCCATATTGCCATGTTCCCCGGATGGGTCCAGTTCCAATGGTAGCGAGCAACCGCATTCCCGGCGCCCGCTGAAGGAACCCCGGTTCTTTTCCACCATCTGGTACAAACTCAATGAACAAATTCACCATTCTTGAGCAGGCAGCGTTGCGACTGATCGCCGTGTAGCTTTGACCCAAAATTGGTGTTTTCATCAATAGTTGCCCGAATAGATATTGTAGCGGTTATTACCAGATACCAGTGTGGCAGGCATTCCCATTAGACCATCATCTTGGTTAATTCGCTTGATGTTCCGTTTCGATACCACTGCGATACGTTGCACTGTCGGAGGTGGTTCTACCCCGAATTCATTAGCAAGTTCGATCGCCAAATTGTACTTGAACGCCCTGAGATACCCCGGTGGAAATGTAAGAGTAGTCGCCAACGATGCTACTTGGGTTAACTCGGTTACTGAGATGAAATGAAACTCAAGATCTCGCATTGGTACCGGATACACAAACATATTGATATTCGGCATGTCGTAATTCACGAACATGACCTGCGGGTAGGTGGCCTGTACCGTCTTGACAGCAATTCCGTCATATTGCGCTTGATTGATGAATTTGAACCCATACGCCACGTTGTTACTTGCATCACGGAAGTAACTGGAGTCATCAAGACTAAATGGACGATTTCCAACGAAATTACCAGTTGGACCCAATGTTCTACTGATCTGCCCAGAAGGCCATGTGAACATTTGGTCCTGAGTGGAATAAATCATCAGGCGCTCAAGACTCCATGAATCCAGCATCTGGTTCATAGCAGCAAGAGCGTCAATTGATGTTGAAGGGGAAGGGGTTTCACCCTCAGCCAGCATCCCGATCAATCGAAGGGCAGCATTAATCTGGTCACCAGCTGTAGCCATGGTTCACCTCATGATGATTGTTTTCTCCGCCTTGACACTTCAAGTAAGTTTATCGGTGTCTCAGGTTCGGACTTGACTTCATCAGGAGTATAACGTACCCATCCGTTCTTTTCATCGGCAACAGCTTCTTCTTCAGCAATTGCCACTTTGGTTCCATGAAGGAAGTGTTTCAGGTAAATAACCATCACGCTGTCTCCTTGTGAAGATCACCACCCGGTTGCTGGCGGAGATACATGTGAAAATTACCGGGGTAAGATTTTGTCTCAGAATGATGGTCAAGTTGGAGATCCGGTACAAGCCAGATTTCACCCATAATACTTTCCCAGTTCCGACAGAAAGCATAATCTTCTCCCCACCATACGCCACCGTGTGCACCATGATTGAAAAGGTCAATACTTTGACGATATTGTTCACCGTAGCAAAGTTTCGGAAACCCTTTCATAAACTTGTCAACAGCCTCCTTGGTGATCTTCAGGAAGCCTGCTGGGACAAGTTTAGCCTTGATTGCGCCATCGGTCTTGCGGACAAATGGAACCCCTCCGAAATCGCTATGAATGGTTCCCATGTATGACACCTCATCCGATTTGAATCGATAGGTGCCGGCAACCACATCTCCCTCGGTTTCAATCAGTTTCAACAGATCCTCTGGACGCCATGAGAGATCATGATCGATGAACACAACAACATCAGCTTTGATATCGAGTGCTTTCCTGAGCATGGTCGCACGGGCAGCGCTGATATAAGGACTACCAATCTCATTCACCATGTAATCATCCCACCCTGCTGCTTGAATCAGAGGAACAGATGCTTCAAGTGAGTCAAGGCATTGTTGGTATGGTCGCTTCACGGTAGGGATACAAAAAACAACTTTCTTTTTCATCACGGTTTCTCATCACGGTTTAAATCATATTTATCATACTACATTGCCCATCATCGGGTTCCCATATTCATCCGCATCTGGTAATCCAACTGGATTTTTGGCAAGTGCTATTTTGTCAAGCCATACTGATTGTGTCTTGGGAGAATAACTATTCCAATAAGTAAACATCATCAGGTTGGCGATACAGTAACTCGCACTAGTCAGCGTTTTTGATGCCGTTATTGTTCTGCTTGTCAATGTGCCATTTTCGTTAATCCAAGATAACGTTGAACCGGAACGTTTGAACGCAAATTGCCGATTTATCCACATTGTCTCTTCAGCTTGCGATGCGGTTGCTGTCCATTTCACACGTGTTTCAACGAGTGCCCACGATCCTCTTGGAATAACTCGCGTACTTTTAATTTGAGTAGACATAGAACCGGTCGGAGGGGGAACATATACCGATTGATTGTCAAATTCATTATTCAAAAACCACCCTTGCTGTTGACCATGCGCTACCCATGGTGACACATCAAAAGCTTCTGGGTTATCGATTAAATGGTCGACACGGCCGTTTGACACCGCATTCGCGTCAACGGTACCTCCGGGGCCAGTTAAATTTGAAATCAAATGCGAGGTATAGCGTAAAAATTTTAAATGCGCACCGGTAGCGGATGAATCAAAATCGGATGGAAAAAATAACCAATAAGCTGAATGAAGAATATCCCCGTTTTGACAAATCAGATTCGCAGGTAAATCAATATTGAACCCCCATAACCCTTTCCCGGTACCTGTGTCACCACCAGCAGGATCACCGTCTGATCCAAGAGGAATTGACATTTCCATTGAAGTACTTCTACCCGCACGAGTTTGGGCATTTGAATACTTTGACCCATACCCCCCGTTATAAGAAGTAGACAATGTACCGTAGGTATTTATTGAGATATTCCCAACAGCAGACCCGTTGGTTCCTTGAAACGTAATTACAACGTCAGGTGCAAAACTTGAAACAGTGACACTCACTCCTGACGTTTTAGATCTTGTACCTGCTGACGATGTTGCGGCAACCGCAAACTGATATGAACCATCAGCAAGACCTGTAACCGTGTGAGTCAGTACCCCAGTTGATTTTGTGGTGACTGTTGACCACGTAGTACCTGAGTCAGCGCTTTGATAAACGATGGTTTGAGCAGTACCTTCAGATGCATCGACCCATGTTAAAGTAACCGAGGAACCTGACGCTTGCGCGGCAAGGCCGGTTGGATTTCTCAGTCGAGCAGATAGCCGACTACCTCTTGGGGTAGCGAAATGCCAACCTCTGATGACTTTGCTCATATTGAGTTCCTACGAATGGTGCGCTATGTGAGGCAACCGGAAGCCGTGATGAGAAACTTCAGATCAGCCCCGCATAGCACATAGAGAAACCGGGGTTTCCCCCGGTTAGTGGTTAGGCTGAACCTTTCCAGAGACCCAGACCAGTCAGAGTAGCAGCGACCTCTGCGGCAAAAGCTGCCACGTTGCTTGCTGCACTCATATAACTGGATGCTGATACCACAGAAGCTGCTTGAATTGCAGCAGCACGTTGGGCAGCAGGGGTAGTACCGTAAAAACCGATAGTTGCACCTGACTGTGCGATTTGCACAGCCTGAGTGGACTTGCCGACTTTTACGGTCTCATTCAGGTTACCATCACCGATTTGTGAACCATCACCGACTTGGGGAAGTGCCATGACACTTGTCTCCTATTAAGCTGAACCTTTCCAGAGACCCAAATTGGTCATCGTCGCTGCAACTTCAGCAGCAAACGCGGCCAGATTTGAACCCACTGTAATGTAAGAGGAAGCCGACACCACAGAGGCAGCTTGAATCGCTGCTGCCCGCTGTGCGACCGGGGTTTTACCGTAAAACCCAATTTTCTCAGAAGTAGACGTGGATGTTCCGATTTGGACATCTCCGGTTACTGTGAGCGAATCAAGTTGAGGATCAGCATAAGCGATCCCCACTGGTTTAGTATTCGGCATAATTACCCCCAGACTCGGCAAGCCAACTCTTTACGGATAACTCCATAGCCATACAGGATATCCACACGGCAAGGCATACGATCGTTATTGATATCGTACTGACGAATAATACGCATGCTGATACCGTTATGAACCTGACGGCTAGCCATATCAACCCCTGAAGGCATGATAAGGTCAGCAGTTGCAAACGCGATTGCATCTTTGTGGTACACCAAGTTCTGAGGGTACTGAGAAGACGCGGCACCCATGAACGTCACAACATCTGAAGCAGTCGGGAACGAATCGATGTTTGCCAGAGCATGCGATGCAGTGTAAATCGGATCGATTGTGACACTCCAATCACCCGCCACAGCAGTCGCATCGGCTTTAGCCACGAACTGGTACAGTGAACCAGTAGATTCACGAGTTTGTGGGTTCACTGCATAGCGACCCGCGACTGTGAATACGTCACCTGCTTTGATCGTGGTTGTCACAGAACCTTGTGTCAACACAATCGTAGTGGCGCCTTGGGTAGCCAATGTGGTTTTCACCGTAGTGGCAGCAGAGGCATCACGTGAACCGGTGGTATGGGTGCGCAGAGACTGCGACATGGCCATTTCATCCAGACCCAGAATACCTTCACCCATCATGCCAGTCTTGAACTGCTTGGAAACAGTTGAAGTCGGATTGAACAGACCTTTCATGCCTTCAACCAAACCAGCGTTCGCAGCCGGGGTAACTGTCATGTAACGGGTGCCAGTCGGGGCCGCCCACTCATTCAGTTTTTGATTGGCTTGCAGGATCACCAGTGAGGTTGCCGGGGTAGTGCCGGGGGTACCGACGCTATTGGCAATCGACTTGTAAGCGTTGCACACATCCGCATCGACACTGGATGCCAATTGAGAAATGCGTGGCTTCAGCACACGTTCTGCGAAGTCATCCAGTTGCATGGTGAGTTCAGCAGAGGTGAAGTTGATACCAATGTGTTTCTGACTGGAAACAGTCAACGTGGTGTATTGCTCGTTGTCGTCTTGCACTTGGAGCGCAGCACCATCAGTTACCAATGCACGATCCGGCAAGCGGATGCGAAGGGCAGTACCGATCTTGGCACCTTGTTGAGCAAAGGAACTGTCATATTGACGATTCACGTTGCGGGTGACCACCAGATCGTTCTCAAGGATATCCAAGGAGCGACGGGTGATCATGTCAATAGTAAGCAATGAGTTAGCCATTTAGGGCCTCCGTTCAATTATCGAGATCTTTGCTCCAACAGCTTCATTCGCCGTTTACGGTCATTCTCGATCCACTCAGAAGTGCTCATTGTCTCGATTGATCTTGGATCAGTCGTGTCGTAAGCCGGGTTCCCAGAGGTCTTTGCCGCAATCGGTTTAATCGGTGCCGGGGCAGAAGAAACTTTTTTCAGTGGGGGATTTGAAACCAATGAGGATTCAATTCTCCCAATTTCTTTCGCTTGCACAAAAGGATCGCTGATTCTGGAAATCCGCTCAGCTTCTTTCGGATTGGAACCCAGATAATACGCAATATCAGGTCCAATATCAGAATGCTGAATAGTTTTTGCCATCGCATCGGTAATCGGAATACGCGGGTTATATGCGACTTGTTCAAAATCATCATATTTATCACGCGCTGTTTCTTCAGCCTCTGCGTACCGGTCAAGAACTTCGGTCTGGTGCTTCTGTTCTTCCCTTTGTCTCAAAAGCTCCTCAGCTTTTCGTTCCGCCAACGCATCAGCGTATTCGTACGGATTTTCAAACTGAGATTGATCCAAAGGCTTATCAGAAGCTACCGGGGCAGGTTGCGGTTGACGCACACTTTCCCGTTCCCATTTTCTGCGTTCTCTTGCCAAACGTTTACCGATCATTTCATCCAGTTCAGCTTGAGAAAACTTGCGTTCTTCTTGCTGCTCTTGATTCTGATCTGCTACTTGTTCCGGTAAAACTTCAGGAGTTTCAGATGTTACCGTTACCACCTGCTCCGACGCGGAGGCTTCCGCTAAGATTTCATCACTCATTTTTGAATCCTAAGATTCCCTGATGGAACGCATCAGTACGTTTACTTGCATTTTAGCGCAATCCTTTGCATTGTCCATCCTTTACACGCTTGGGTTGATTACCTCGATGAGGAAACCTTCAAGATTGATTGCTTCGGATGCGACGTTTGCGGTCCATTTGCACTGAAAATCAATCGTAACGTCAGCAGTCGTGTCAACAGCAGAAGTTACCATTGCTGTCGTTGATGTGCCGAATGCATTCGCAGTCGCCGCATAACCTTTTTGTGAGTTTGTAGCACCTGCATTTCGGATCATCACCATGTTTTGCAGTTCAGCTACTGAAGTACCAGTCATTGCAAGGTAGTTGGTACCACCAAATATCACGTAAAATACTTTACTTGATGCCGAGTTTGTCATTGTCCCGAGTATCGTTATTCTCACATACCCATGAGTGGACATCGAACCGCCCGGCAATGTCACAGTAGTGAAACTTGTCTGTGTGGTATCAGTTGAGTTATTACTGTTTCGAGTGCGCTGGGTGTTATCAGCAGCAAGTACAATATAACGCTGAGGAGTACCACCAATCAAAGCACCACCGTTTACACGGTAGCTGACTTTCTTCGTGGCGGACGCTCCCGCAGCCGTGTAACCAACCACCGTCGAAGGAGCAGAATCGATATCAAGATCCGTTACAGATACCGCACCATTGGCACTATTCAAGTTCGCAAATGCAACAAAAGTTGCAGAACCTTTGATTAACTTACCGCGTCTCCACGTGAATGAAGAACTTGCGTCAAGCACATTCGCCAAATGAATGTTGGTACCGGTGGACGATGAGATATCCATCAAACCACCTTCGATATCTACAGTTGAGTGGTCAAGTTCAAACGCACGTCCTGTACTGCCACTAAAGGTTCCAGTTAAATCCAGACCTTTGATATACATTTTTGCATAAGTGAGATCGAATAGTTGTGATGCAGAAGTTGCACCAATTACTCGAATGTTGTTCGCATGAACTTCTACAATCGAAGTTGCAGTAGCCGTTACCGATAGTGCAATGTTGGTACCAATGGATCTCGGATGCGCTTTATAAACAAACCCGTCAATGAACACGTCGTTTGTATTCGTTGTCACAGAGGTATAGTCAGGTGTAATTGAAATACCAGTACCCGGACCATCATACGAACAATTGGTAATTTTATTCGATACTCCACGAATACCAAACCCTTGCTGACCACCACTTGGACCCTTGTAACCAAAAGAGGCATGACAATTGTCGAAATGAATTTCCAAACCATCAGCATGAGTACTGAAAGGTGAAGATTGGCAATTATCAGCAATCGAGTCATGCACTGTAGTTTTGAAAGTACGACCGAACAGCTCCGGAGTATCATCTCCTGCACTGGTACCTTTCACACCGGTAGTATACGCATGACGAACGTTATCCGCCAAAATCTGGTGTTTACCCATGTGACATGAGTATTCAATGACACCATAACCATATCGGAAAAGACCAGATGATGTTTGCAAATTACTGATTGCAGAAACACTTTGCGCTTTGTAACAACCATCCAGTCGAATAAATTCAGAGTATGAATACTCGGTAGTGTTATTCAAAAACTGCGGTTTATATGCACCAGACACCCAAATATTCGGTTGGTTATATGCATTCCCTAAACCTTGCGTACAAGTGAAATTAAAGTCCTTAATTTTACACTTGTATGTTTTATTCATTTTCCACAAACGTGGACTTGTTGTATAAGTTTCACGAACAGCATTGCGTAACCAAACATAATTGCTTCCAGTATCAATGGCAGCAACATGACCATACTCACCAATTCGCTCATTATTTGCAGTATCTGCCCAGTTACCCAAATCATCTGAAATGATTTTTACAACATCATCTACCGCATAAACAGAAGCATCTGTTACAGTTAGGCGAGTAGTGGCAGTTGTCGTACCGCTTCCCATATCAATGGAATCAGCAGCAACTGATGAAATTGCTTGTTCATTCGTAAAAGTAACATACTGCTTAAAAACAGCAGAATCGCAGTTCTGAACGATGGTGCAATCGTTTCCGTAAAGTAAAACATCTTGATCAGTGACACTGAAGGGTGTCGTTATCAAGTAACGACCTGTCGGATTGAATACCGCATATCCGACATCGGCTACCATTGCTGCAACTGCTGCACCAGAATCAGAAACACCAGTTGGATCACCGCCGTAAGTTGGATCATCGATGGTGCCAAAACCAGCTACAATTCCTCCTACCGCAGCAGCAAGAATACGAATTCCCATTACACGCTCCTCAGCAGTAGTAGGTTACCGACAGGGATGCTGCGGTAGACTGATTGATGAATTTGATATTTTTCAGATTCCCGTCATATTCCATGATTGCCCCAGACGGGAGCGGAAATCCAATTGATGCGGTTGGAGCAGCATCGTCCCTGAATCGAATTGCGGCTGTCTCAACTGCAATCAGACACCAAGTTGCACCAGTAGGAACAGTAAGACCAGTTGCCGATGTCAGGTCAGTGATTTTTTGATATCCCAGACACTGGGAAGTAGTTTTAAGCCCCATTTGGCATTACCTCAGTTGGTTGGTTACCCATAGTATAATTGCCTTGGGGGAATTCGCCCTCCGAAGGTTCAGCACCTTCATGACCGGGCATATCACCTCTCAGGTCTCCACTGGTGATCATGCTATGGATGGTACCAAGGATGATCTCTTGAACATTCTCAGGTGTCAAACTATCTGCCAATGCTGCCATTCGTTTGGTCTCAGCATCAAATGCCTTAATCGATGACTCATATTCCTGAATCTCGATCTGCTTGGCTTCAAATGAGTTCTGCACATTCTTCAACATCTGGTGCATTTGCTCCATTTCCTGCGCCATCTGTTGAATCTGCTGATTCGCAGCTTGGAGTGCCGGATCTTCATCATCCAGTAGCTTCGGATCAATGGTTTTCAATAAGCGTTTCGCCATCTCTTGGGCGCCCGGCCAATCCATATGCTTGACAAACAGGTCGCCTGCCACCTGCCACAACTCAGGGTTACCTTTCAGAATCTCTGACATAGCGTCCATGGTTTCTTGACGCTTGGTAGCATAGTTTGGCCCCGTGGTGACACAAACATCATATTTACCAACACCCAAGTTGTAGATCTTCTCGATGGTAATACTTGGGTTATTCGGGTCAGTGATGGCTTTTACAGGGGTAGCCTGATCCGGGTTGATCTTCGCCATATCGGATTTACCATCTTCACCGATGATCCGCGCAACCCGTGCCGTGTCGTAAATCTTCGGAATCAGATCCACTAGCTGCCGGGTACAATAGCGTACCGCACGCGCCAGATTGTCGACATAGTGGTAAGTACCGGTGTCAGCCTGACTCTTACGCTCCTGAATAGCCTTACCTGAACGTTCATTGGATACCATTCCAAGGCTCGCATCAAACTGCCCAGTAGCTGCTTTGATATCCTCAGAAGCCCCCATTTTGGCCTGAATCAAGCCCGTCTGAGCAAGGGGTGGCTGTGCACGTTGTGGTAACGGAAGAACGCGCCCTTGACCATCAGTGGCATCTGCGTTGACTTCCAAATACGGCCATGGTTGCACGTTCGCCGTGCGCCATTTGTCCTCAAATCCCTCAAACTGCCCGGAATATCCGATGAAGGGGGCCTTTGGTGCCAAGGCCAACATCTCAGCCTCTTGAGATACCCAGTAATTGTACATGCGCTGAGCATCTTTGGCGTTTCTTACCAGACCTGACACATAAATACGCCCTTCAACCTCGAATTCATTCCCGATCACGCGGATTACAGGGATATAAGAGCCGGCCCAGTCCTGTTCTTCAAGGATCTCATAGCCGTTGGTCTTGATCCATTTGACCTTTTTACCATCCACTTGGCGAGTTTTGATAGGTGCAATACCGTTTCGAGTATAAACTTCGACTTTCTTGTCGTCTTCCCGAAGTGCGATGTTTCCGGGGAACAAAAGAAGGTTGAATTTCTCATTTTCGTAGTAAAAATACTCGGCAATCCGCACCGTATTTTCACCCAACCATTGCCCGAGGTTCTGATCCCCTATCCCCATACTTTGAAGCGTTGAAATCGGCTGAGCATTTGGCCAATTCCGCTCATAATCCTCTTTGAGAACATCTTCAGTGATGAAACACCATTTCGCATCCGCTCCACAGGGGTCTTGGATCGTCGGGTCCATGAAAACACTGAATGAATTACGGATACGACCAATTTTGATGTCTTGATCGAACGAATCATCAGAGCAGTATTCCGTAAGGAGACGAAAATACCCCTCACCGTAGGTGACTTGGTTCTCACAGGCTGTGTCATAGGCCACATCCGCATCCGAAATGTATTCAATGTGGCGCACGATCCCGTCAAAGATCTCAGCCACTTCGATATCAGCAAAATCATCGACCGGAATCACTTTCCCGCTGGGTCGGTTCTGACGTTGCTCGTTGGTGATCTGGTGAACGTGTTGCGGGAGTTTGTTGATGGTGAGGCAGGGGCGTGATCCGATGGTCTGTCCTTGAAGACTACCGCGGGTTCCCAAGACATCTGCTGGCCACTGCCACTGATTATCCGGGGAACCGGCATAGAACTTCAGATCCTCAAGTTCGTTCTCCCGCGAGTCCGACAGTGCGCTTATCGCCATCTCCAGCCGTTTGCGCATTGTCGAAAGTAACGCGTCGCTTTTACTCATCCTCAAGGACTCCCATGATGTCTTGTTCGACGATGATCAGATATTCTTTGCCTTCCAGTGTGCAAACTTGTCCTGCCCACTCTCCCCATGTTACCCGATCACCGGTAAATACTGACATCGGTCTGATGTTCCCATTATCCAATCGTTTCCCCGGGCCCGTCATAATCACTTTACCGGTGAGCAATTTCTTTTTTCCCACCACATACAAGCTACCAATCTTTTCCTCGATGTCCTGTTCAATCAGTACAACGTCATCACGAAGATTGCGAAAACGACTCATCACTATCGTCCTGTTCAGTTACCCATCCAAGAGGTGGGCATTTGTTGGTAAATACCACTGGAGCGTTTTTTAGTAGTTGCTCCGGGGCGGGGTTCACGGGAAGCTACCGGGAAAGCGAAAGTGACACAGATCGCATCTGCACTATCAGGAGAAGCAAGACCACGTTTGCGCATTTCCTTCTTACCTTCCAAATATATCACACCCGACGAATCCGGTATCTTTTTCGGACCAGTGAGATCCGTCTTGAGCCTTCGATCTTGGGAAATCGCCGCGGTCTTCAGCCAATCGCGCATCATCCCCCACATTTCAGCCCGCTTGTTCCCGTACATTTTCGGAATCTTGGAGCTGGACCCGAAGTTCACACCTCTTACTTTATAGCGTTGTTCCTTCAGTCGGTCCAATATCCCATACCCGAGTCCTCCTTCGTCGATTACGGTGAGCGCCGGTTGAAACTCTTCGATGGCATCGATTACGTGCCCCACCACCGTCATGGTGTCGGCGCCTTGAAGCCGGCGTAGCTCGATCAAGTCACGCCCTTTGCGCACGGCGATGACGGTGCTATCGAGACCGCTGCGTGCCGGGTCCACCCCGATCACGACCGGTGCCGTGTCGTCGTTCCACTTCTCCCGCTTGAAGCACTGGTCCACGGTGGTGGGTGCAATGAACTGATCATCTCCCTCCACCGGAAACTCCCCGTAAACCTCGACACGGGCTTCGTAGGAGTCTTCCCCATACTCCTCGATGATCGACTCGTAGAACTTCTTGTCGGTGCCCTCCACCGTCCGGGAGTCGATCTGATCGGTGGACCAAATATCCCGCTTGGAATTGTGCGTCTCGAAAAAATACCCCTCGTTGCGCCGTGGGTTCGAAAAGGAGAACCAGTAACGGTCGAGTATGGGTTCGGTGAAGAAACCGGCCGCCACTGACCAGATCGAATCGGGGATACCGCTGGCTTCGTCGAAGATCACCATCATTCCATCGTGGTTGTGCACGCCGGCATAACCGTCCGGGTTTTCTTCGGACCATAGTTTCCCTTCTGCCGCCCAGTAACGTGTGCCCTTTTTCAGATCCCGCTCCACCAAGTCAGTGATCCATTTCGCCGGGGTCAACTGGGTGGCTGTGACTTCCCACCAGTGTGAGTTGATCGCCATGGTCACCCACTTCGTCAACTCACCCCATGTCACCTTCCGCAACTGCGATTCTGTGTTCGCCGATATGATGACCGTTGATCCGATCCGGGTACTCAGCATCCATAGGATCAGCCACGATACCAGTGCACTTTTCCCGATCCCGCGGCCTGATGCGATGGACTTGCGTAACACCTCAAACAAGTCCATCCCGCCAGCTTTGTTTTTCCTGATGTGGTCCCGAATCTCCCGTAGCACTTTCCGCTGCCAGAGTCGTGGTCCTTTGAAGTGCTCCAGCGGCGTGCCGGCCTGTCCCCATGGAAACGCAAAGAGAACGAATGCCTCTGGATCATCCTTCACGATGGGTGACCAGAGTCGAGCCATCAGCGATTGTTCTTCTTCTGCCGAATAACGCTGCTTCTGCATGGCTTAGTCGCCCCTTAACTTCGTCGTTTCGTAAGGTGATTCTTCATAGTCAGCATCCACGATTTCACCCTCAATCAACCGTGTCTGTGCTTGCGCCAGTGCATCAGTGATCGATATGTTCTGGTTAATCTCCACCTGTTTCGTCTCACCGAACCGCTTCTTGTCCCACACTCCCAGTAACCATTTCCGCGTGTCAATCCGAAGTTTCGACCGGGTGACATCTTCTGGTATCCCATTGGGCTCCGATTCTCCATCAGCAATCCCAATCATCTGCGCCGCCACCACCTCGGCGCCAATGGACTGGGCTTCGTAATATCGCTGCTTGCGCCGCGGGTCTCGGTGTATCCATCGGATCAGCTCCGAGGGTTTGAGACCACGAATGTCGTTATTGAGGATTGAATTGAGACTGGCGCCTTCTGCAATTCGATCAAGCACCATCTCAAATATCTGATTGTTATACGTGTCCTTAAAAGCCGCGACTGCTTTCTGCTGCTCCTCTTTCGATGAGTAGCTGATCATGTCTGTGCTGTCCGATTGAGGGGTGGATTGAGTAATTTGAATCGGCTGCTGTGTTTGTGGCAGCAGGAAATTAGGGAGCGATTGGTTTGAGGTGTTTGTCATTGGGGTCCGCATGTGCGCCTCGATTACGAGTATACGTTCGATTGTAGCATATCGATTTCATTTTAATCTCTCGGTGCTGTGTTCCTCCTGAGTCCTTGTGTCTACTGGGAGGGAGATGACCCACTGGGTTCTAAGTTTCAAAAAATTTTATAGGTTCTTTGGGGCCTGCCAAAAACGAATCACGGAATCACCGGCCCTACCCCCCCGGTACCCCCACCCCAATGCACCTCGGCACCAAGATGACCCAGAACCAACGGTCAGTCACGTGTCCTACAATCCTACAGAACCCAGTGGGGCAAATGGTACTATGGTGCACTAAAACCCAGTGGGAATCAGGTGTGTCAGTCAGGTCCAGTTGGTCAAAACCCGCTGGGAATCTATGGACCCATTGGGTTAGTGACCTAACAGAGAGTCAGTGAGTATCACAATTACATGAGACTCGATGATAGATTTGTGCTCTGAATACACTTGGTAATTATGTTTTTTCGATTTTTGGAAATCCCTGCCCCCCAAGAACCGACTATTATCACTGACTCTCATATACTTGTGATACTCGCTGACTTTCTGTTAGATTTGTTACTACACTGAAGAGGAAACCGTATGAACTACTACACAGCAGACGAAATGCGACGAATGTCACCGACCAGACAAAAACACTGGTACAACCCTGAAACGGGATACTTACATGAGATTGAAAAAACAACAGATCGAGATGGGGAATTAATTTACATAGTCGCCCCGCATCCATGCCACTACTTGTGCAATGGTTATCCTGTGATCTGTTGGGGCCGCAGATCAATGCAGCTATCCCATGCGGTCTGGGCGTGGCATAACGGTACGGAATCGGTACCTAAGCGAGTTAGGCATCTCAACGGCGACAAACTTGACACTCGGATTGAGAATCTCGCACGTCATTGTGGACGCATTTATCGGGCGCAGATCTGGGCAGGGGGCAAGAACCACTATCTGGGCATGTATCGCACTGAAGAAGAAGCAAGAGCTGCTGAGGATCAATTGAGAACTGTACTCGGACTGGAGAAACGGGAGGTGTCACCCAAGAAGCAGCAACAAGCTGCCAAGATCGATCTGTGGAGTGACAGTGCTGAATCGATCATTGAGCGCAATTCGCGCTATTTCGATTAATGGCTAACTTTGGCCTAATTTGACTATTGTACATTGGCTCAGCCAGAACTACTATTACCTCATGATGTTTTACATTGCGTAGACAACTTGGTGAGGACATGGACAAGATTTTGAACACTTATCGTGTTGATCGTGTTAGTGGAATGAATGTTCCGTGCGGGATGAATTCGATCCTGTTTATTGGTGATAACCAAAAGCAAGCTAACAAAGTTTTTGAAGATGCTGAAATTGGATTAGATTGGTGGGATAAACCGAACTCCCTTTATGGTGTGGCGCTATCAATCTGGAATCCCGAAAAACGGGAATATGTAATCAAACGTGTGAAAGGATTAAACCAGTGATTCATGTAACGATATCGCGCGTGTTGAGCGCGTTGAATTTGCCTGCTGATTGTGTGGTGCTGTATGCCACACGTAACAATGGTCTTTGGACCGTGCACTATTATGTGAAAGGGGAATGATTATGAAACCATTAAACCGACCGCTGAAAAAATCGTTTTCTTTCGCTGGTTTCAATTTCCCGCGTTACCTCTCAACGCTTCCACGTGGCACGATGGCCACTAGACTTGCGCGTTACAAAAGGCCAATTTGTGGCAATTACTACAGCGCACCTAACCCCCTTTTTCATCCGCGCGATATGAAACAAGGGGGTTATCACCAAAACGGCGATTTGTTCGGATTGCGTTGGAAATATTGCGACGATGTGGCGCACCCAATTCGGCATACTGGCTGGTTTATTGACGATTTTCAAGACTGGAAAATAAGGGGCGTAGTCTTCACTTTACCCCATGGTCGCGGTTTTGTTATCGGCTGGACGATGGGCGAAGGCATGGCGGCATGTATCGATTATTCGAATATTTACCATGACGAAAATGGCGCTGCGTTTTCTGCTGATAGCATGGCGCAAAAGGTGGCAGAAAAAGAACAGGAATACCGCGAACATCAAGAAGGGGAATGATTATGAAAGTGTATCAGCACATAGCAGCCGAATTGCAAAGGGCGCAATCGAAAGACGCAACGCATTCTCAATGGGCGCGAAATTGCATTCGACACTTGGAAGAAAATTATCTTCCCAGTGGATCGGGTTTTGACAATGGATGTGAGGTGTTAACAGAATACTCGCCTAATGGGTTTTTGCTTTCTTGTGAATTCCATCACTTGAGCGAACATGGATACTACACGCATTGGTCGCACAATGAAGCAGAAATAACGGCCCACATCGTTCATGGCTTCGAAATCAATGTTTCGGGTGAAGATCTGGAGATGAGTGACAAGGAATATATTACCGATACGCTTATTGAACACCTCGAGCGTGAAATTTCAAAAACAGAATGGAACAAAATAATTCTGGATTGCAAACCATGACCATTTATTATGTTCTTTTTTCAGACTATGCGAAATTAAAAGGGGAATGATTATGAGCAACAAAGCCATAATGAATAATTATTGTGTGATCCTCATTAAACCTGATGGGCGTGTAATCGTGCACAACCTGATAAGCATCATTGCATCGTCAGAAACAATTCACGAATTGATCAGTGAGAGTAACGAATATCCCAAAGATAACGTTATCGTATTGGGTTATTTGTTACATTCTGCGGGTGAACCCGTGTTACTTGGTGATTTGTTTCGTATTGCAGCTGATGAGAATTGAACCATGACTATTACAGCCAGCGATTTAAAGTATCAACATGAGTTGCACAATCCAGATTCTGAATACTTCAGACCCGGTACCATGCGTTTCTTTGGTGATCGCATGTCGAACTATGGCGTGATTGATCACGGTGAATATTATGAATTGTATCGCCGTAAACCGGTGAAGCATGGAAACAACAAATCAGCCTACTTTGATAAAACCACATTTAAACGTATTCACGGAATCAACCAATGAAAACACAAATCCTTGACGCGCTTGAATCATTCGTAAAACAGCGCCCCGGCTTCGAGTTCGCTAACTATAACAGCATGGCAATTTATCGTGCTGACCAAAGGCCAGTTGAAAAACAACGCAAAGCCGCCCTTGAAATGATTCAATGGATGCGCTGGCACGATAGTCTAACTGCTGCTGATTTGGTTTTTGCGACCCAGCGTGCTTTCAGTGGTAGTTTGAAAATCAATATTGTTGGTGATCAAGTCACGATTGATTATTGTACCGGGCAATATTTCCCTACCGAGTTCCGTAAAGCTGCCTGCATCGTACTGAAGTCAGCTATCTGGGATTATTTACGCGAGGATGGCGATACAGCGGCGACGATTTACAAAAAGGCAAAGAAGGAATTCCACAGCAAGTATGTGACTGATTTATTTAAGGGGTAAGTTATGACTATTTACTTTGATTCTTTTGTAGGTCCTATTCCTTGCCAGTTCATAGGATGGGCCAAAACCCCTGCGTTTGAAACTACAGCTCGATTTAATGCTGTGATTAAGTTGAAGCGTTCATCCGGCTTATACAAAGCAGGTGAGGTCATGCACCTCCCTTCATGGGCGATAGTGGAAAAGGTTAAGAGTAAGTGTGTTCCTGCGAAACTTCCCCCAGTTGACCCTGATAACTTGATTCCTTCTAGGTGGTGAACCATGAAGCAAGATAAAACTACCCACACCGAAGGTAATGTATGCACGGTTTGTGGTTCGCATGTGCGCTATATAAAGCAAGGTTCTTGTGTCGATTGTCGAACGGCACAATGCCGCAAGCGCTACAATGAGACAATCCCGGAAAAGGCAGTGAATAGGGTTCTGGATTTGTATATGAATGAATTACACAGTGTACCTCAGATATCCAGAAAACTGAGACGATCGCCGTATAGAATTAGAGAATGCTTAGAAGAACATAGGGTTTTTAGACATGATTGAAATTGAAAACAGATTTACAGGCGAGATTATATTAATAGTCGAAAATTTATCAAGGGCCAATTTATCACGGGCCGATTTAACAGGGGCCGATTTAACAGGGGCCAATTTAATAAGGGCCAATTTAATAAGGGCCAATTTAATAAGGGCCAATTTATACGGGGCCGATTTAACAGGGGCCGATTTATCAGGGGCCAATTTAACAGGGGCCAATTTATACGGGGCCAATTTATCATGGGCCGATTTAACAAGGGCCGATTTAACAGGGGCCGATTTATCAGGGGCCAATTTAACAAGGGCCAATTTAACAAGGGCCGATTTAACAAGGGCCGATTTAACAAGGGCCAATTTAACAGGGGCCAATTTATACGGGGCCAATTTATACGGGGCCAATTTAACGAAAGGAATATTAACTATAAATGGTTTAACATGGTGGATATTGATAACTGAGCATCATATGAAAATTGGATGCAAAGTTCATACTCATGAGCAATGGGAACAATTTACAGATAATGAAATTGAAAAAATGGATAGCGATGCCTTAGAATTTTGGAATCGAAACAAAGCGATACTTTTACAAATGTGTAAAAATCATAAGGAATTACCATGACCCAAATTAATCACATTGTTACCCCTGAATCAAAGACGATCAACTATCTTGCGTTTGATTGTCGCGATGATCTTAATCGCGTTGTTGGTGCAATGATTGTCACTGCTGATTGTGAAATCAAAGAAGGCGATGGACCTAATAAAACCATATGGCCTGTTGGTAAATGCTATTTCGTCAAGGTGCAGGTGACCCGAAACGCTGTAACATGGGGGGCTAATCAAATGGCCCGTTATTTCCTGTTGAAAGCTGATGCCGACCGTTATGTACAAAAGCGCGTTAAGGATATACAAGAACGCTACAATCGAACAATGACCGGCAAGCGTAAGGTGAAGTCATGAGTAACATATATTTACACCCGACAGTCTTTGATAACCATTTACACCTTTATCGAATTGAACGGGAAACAGGACACTATGCAGTATTGAATCCCGATGGCGATGCGGTATTGATTCCTGATCCACTTTCGAACGTGATAGCGGAAGCGGTAAGGAATGCTCAAAAAGCATATGCTCAAAAGTTTCCGTTTGATCAGGTTGAATATCATGAACAGTATTGAATCGTTTGTGTTTGTACTGGTTGGTGTAATGTTTTTAATAGTAGGCGCATGTATCAGGGTGCAAGTATGAACGCGTTATCTAATCTCGCATTGTTCATTTGTATTATCGCTTGGCTAAAATTTCTTCTTTCCACAATGACCGGTGACTATTACGAAAAACATGGAGACTGGTTTCAAAGGTTTGTTGTACAAGAAGAAGGTAAATTTTATTTTGTCGATTTGATTGCACTGGTGGTATCCATTGGTGCATTCATTGTATGGTGTTCAATATGAATCCACGCATTGACTATTCAAAGTGTATACGAGTTATTGAATCGTGCATTACTCTAAAACATTTACACGGCGCACATGACGCGGGAATGCGTCGATAAATTGCGATTAATTAAACATGAGGGGATAAACATGTGGAGCGTTAAAGATAACGGGATATGGGATATCAGCATAACCGATGAAAACGGCGGAACAATATGCCATGTAAATAACAAGGGAGACTGGTTCCCAAATGGGAAAGGCGACGTATCTGGTCGCAGCCACAACGAAATGATTTCTGACGCAAAGCTGATAGCAGCCGCGCCGGAAATGGCGCTACTAATCCGAGAGGCAGTAAATAAGGGAGTTTTTCAAGGAGCGATGCACAGGGATGGTGACAAATGAGCCGCGAAAAGTTCGAAAAAATAGTTTCATCCCCACCGTTTGAGCTTTGCACGGAGCGATGGCCAAATGACCCTGCTAAATATGCGTGGCCGGGGAATTACAAGCACTATAACCTACAGCTTGCTTATGACGTTTGTATGGATTACTCGAAAGAGCAGGCAGAGCAACTCACGATTGCAAAGCAGCGCATTGCGGAGTTGGAATCAACTATCAAAGAAGGCATAGAGCAAGTAGAGCGTTTTGGCGCTAAAAACTTTCGGCAAAAGCAGCGCATTGCCGAGCTTGAGAAAGACGCAGATATTTTGCAGACGAATTTGATAGCGAGGCGTGTGAAAATGGACGTTAACGAAGCGCTGCAATGGGCTGACCAGTGGACAGAAGGTCAGACGTTTCACGAAGGCATGCAAGGCTGGCGCGTTGTGTGTGCAGTGCTTGCCGCTGAGGTCAGGCGTTTGCAAGCGGTGCACCCGCCCTCGCTCGACGACGAGACGAAAAAATTACAAAACCTACTTAGTGAAAACGCTAGGCTTTCAATCCTGAATCACTTGTATGAACAGATTTCAGATGGCCGTGAAGAATTTTCCGCAATGGATATGGATTATTGGGACTCTTCGCACGACAATCTGCTTGAGGCGATACAAAACAAGCTCGACGACGACACGCGCAAGATGGTTTTGGAGTTGTGCAACGTTGTGGATAATTACACTGACATACCGCTGACAAAACAAATCCGTGAAAAACTGGGGGCTGGCGAATAACATGGGATATTCATTTACTGACAAATTAAAAATGCTTCTTTGCAAGCTATTCAACCATTTTCCTCGCGATCAATGGGAATATAACGGCACACATGCAAATTGTGCTTGCTGTAGGAAAGTCATTACTAAGCACGGAGAAAAATGGAGATGAACGTGATAAATCTAGATGACGCACGGCCTCACATAACTGTTGTTGACGCGTGCAAAAACGTGCATGTTGCGCCAGTAAAAATTATAAAGGATTTTGTATCAGGAAAAGCGGATATAGATCCTGATCTACTGCGAGCAATCGTAAGCGACTGGCTAGAATCGCTTTTGAATGGCATTACTTAAAAACTGGGGGCTGGCGATGAGTGAATTAAAACCGTGCCCGTTTTGTAAATGTGAAATGCAGGTTAAAACGGTTGGACGCGACTGGTACAGGATTGAAGGCGACCATAAAGAGACATGCTTTTTTGAGCTGGATGATAATAGGCTTATGGTGCCTCAGTCTGATGATCAGCTTGCCGCTGGTAGATATGACGCGATAGGCGATGTTATTGAAATTTTGGAGCGGTACAGATGAAAGCAAGATTTGCGATTGACACAGAGTTCAACGAGTTCGGCGGGGATTTAATTTCTCTCGCGCTGGTAGATATTGACGATCCCGATGAAAAACCATTTTACGAAGTGCTGGAGTGCAGAAATCCGGGAGATTGGGTTGCTCAGCACGTAATTCCGATCCTCAACAAGCCAGCGATTTCAATAGCCGTTTTTCAGAGATTGCTTGCCGGGTATCTTTCGAAGTTCAGCGCTGTGCATATCAGCGCAGATTGGCCGGATGATATTAAATATTTCTGTCAGGCGATAATAACTGGCCCCGGTATGTGCATTCAAACGCCTGCGCTTTCGTTTGAGATTCGCAGAGACATTGACGCGCCAAGCGAGCTGCCACACAATGCGCTCGCCGACGCTAGAGCGATTGCAAAAAAGCTA
>ERZ724522.162-NODE-162-length-42013-cov-10.920111_pt1 | contig 42013 bp, 50 predicted proteins | sample MGYA00376055_ERZ724522 | MGnify/ENA primary metagenome ERZ724522 (study PRJEB28724, sample SAMN07190884) | wastewater metagenome | isolation source: effluent of sewage treatment plant in Hong Hong | place: Hong Kong | collected 2016-03-17 ... | reverse complement strand
ACGCTCTCGGGCATGGGGTTCGGCTTTGACCAGACGATGTCCTGGCGCAGATACCAGCCAGGTTCCGTTGCGCTCGGAGGCTCTTCGACCCAGGCAGGCATGTCTACCGGCTCGCCTCGGTTTAGTGCGCGAACCATGTCGGCTATAGCGCGACGACGTTCAATTACATCGGCAGGTGTCCTTGCGTGTCCATTTCGATGCCGGAGCGTCGTATAAAGTGTCCAGATCAGCGCCGCTTGCTTGCGCTTCGTGCGCAAGTAGGGGAATAGCTCTCGCAGTAGTAATGCCCCGTCGTGCGTGCCCATCTGCCATCGGTAGCACGGACGACTACCAAACCTGTTTTCTCGCTCTCCATCGTGCTGATAGACATTCCCCGCAGTCATTGCCGCAAAATGCCGCAACGGACCATCATCGCAGTTCGTAACAAACACCCTCACATCATGCGTAGGCGTATGGTTTTCACCCCGATCTCTCTCCACAAAACTAATCGTTCCCTCGCCGTCCAAAAAACCAGCAAGCCATGCGCGGTCTGGCTCGCTTCTGATGCGCCCGGTGTAGAATGGGGACTGGAGTGCCTTGGCCACTAACCAAGGAATGCCGATGAGGTCTTTGGGCTTGAGGCCGGGCGTGTTTTTCAGGCTGCCGGTCCCAGACAAACCGAGAGGGTGCGCGGCGATCTGCCGAGCCGACAGCATCGACGATCCTTCAATCCGCGATGTAGCCTCCCCCCTCGTATTGCCGCGAGACTGCGCACCCCACGATCCTGCGTAGCTATCCCCCAAGTTCAGCCACAGCGTCCCATCATCCCGCAGCACTCGCCGCACTTCGCGGAACACCGCCACCATCTCCGCCACGAAGGCATCGGGCGTCGGCTCAAGGCCGATCTCGTTGCCCTTGTCGGGGTGCCCGTCAGGTAGGTATGACCGGAGGCCAAAATACGGAGGCGATGTCACGCAAGTGTGGACGCTTCCATCGGATAGCGTCTTGAGCAGTTCGCGTGTGTCCCCGATGAGGATTTGCACGGTCACGCGAGATACTCCCGTGCGGAGTTGCGGTTGCTATGAACCCAATCGTGGCAACGGCGGCAGAGGGTGACGACGTTGTTCTCATTAAATCTCAGATCCGGGTTGCCGGCCCACGGCTTGATGTGGTGGGCATGGAGCGACTTAGGGCCGGACTTGGGGGCGCGACACCGCACGCAACAGAATCCATCCCGCCGATAGATTTGCCGGAGAAACTGTTTCCAATCGTGGCGCGCATAGAGCCGCTGTCGCTCTGGCGAGCTGCCGTCAACATATCTCGGGTTCATTGCGCCTACGCGGCCATACATCGGATTTGCCGCGCCGGTCGCACCCCAACGCTTGACAGACCTGGATTCTGAAATCGACCGGCGCTGGATGTCGTGCTTCTCCAGCCAAAACAGCACGTTGCTTTCTGTGCATCCGATCTCGGCCGCAATCTCGCCGGATGAACGCTGCTTGGTCACATACTCCCGATGCAACCAGTCGCGTTCCCAATGTGGCTTTGGTGAGCGGTATGCGTGGACGCCCTTTTTAAACCGGCCGTTCGGGTCTCGACAATCGCCCGTCAATATTTGAATGCTCATCCCGCCCGCCTCTTGCGCCACTCATGTCCCACGATCTGCGCCACCGCATCCGCCGCGTCGACCATGTCGGTGTGATACAGCAGCGCGAACAGCTTGATCATGTCGCCCGACTCTTTCCCAGGATGCGCGTTGCCCATGTCCTTCCAATGCCCGGTCGTCAGCGAGACCGCCAGGCTCGGCGTGCGATCCGGGCGCCACGGCACGCATGCCTTCCACCAATTCCCCGAGCGATGCCCCTCTGGCAGCCACCGCCGACACAGGGCCTCGAGCACGGGCCGCGCCTTCTCACCTATGTCTTTGAACGGAATATCTTCGCGCATCACACCCTCGGGCGAAGCCGCAAGGTTAATCCAGCCCCGGTCGCCGACGCAAGGAAATATTGCGCTGGCGCAAAACGTATGCCAGACTCCGCGCCATGACGCCATTGGATCAATACCTAGACCGCGAAGGCGAGACGACCACAGCATTTGCCGCCAGGGTCGGCTGCGACATCGCGACCATATCACGGATCCGCCGTGGCCTGCAGGAACCGGCGCTGGCGCTGGCCGCGCGAATCGTGGAGGCGACGGGGAATAGGGTGGGGTTCGACGACTTGATGAAGAAGCGGAGGCGGGGGTGAGTCGGGCACATCGCGCCGACACCATTGATTTGACTGGACGCCGGTTTGGTAAGCTGGCCATCGTTGAGCGCGCGGCAAGCAAGAACGGCGCGCGCTGGCTTTGTCATTGTGATTGTGGCCGGCAAAAGATTGTTCAGGGTGGCCATTTGAGGAGCGGCAACAGCTTAAGCTGCGGCTGCGATAAGAACGCAGCGATTGGCCGAGCCAACAAAACGCACGGAGACACTCGCACGCGCCTCTACAAAATCTGGATTGGTATGAAATCCAGATGCTACGATTTAAATCACATGCACTTTTCTGCCTACGGCGGGAGCGGGATTACTGTGTGCCCCGCATGGCGTTTCGAATTCTCGAAGTTCAGGGAATGGGCGATGGCTAACGGCTACGACCGCAACCTGACTATTGATCGCATCGACAACGGTCTCGGTTACTGTCCGGAAAATTGCCGGTGGGCCACGGTCACAGAGCAGAACCAAAACCGGCGGTCCACCAGATATATTGAGTTTCAGGGGCAACGACGCACTCTAACAGAGTGGGCCGCCATTGTTGGCATTAGCAAGGCATCGCTGTCTTACAGGCTGGCGCATTGGCCTATTGAGAGGGCGCTGTCGTGGAGTTGAGGGATTATCAGAAAACGTTTGTGTACAAGGTTCGGGACGCATTCAAATCGCATCGCCGAGTTCTCGGGGTCAGCCCCACCGGCAGCGGCAAGACGCAAATTTTCAGTTTCATATCTAAGGGGGTTCAAGATAACGGAAAGCGCATACTTGTCTGCGCGCACCGCAGGGAGCTGCTGTTTCAAATCAGCCGCGCTCTGGATTCATGGCGAGTGCAGCACTCAATGCTCACCGCAGATAGTCGCGGCACACCACGCGCAACTTGCGTAGTAGCCAGCGTTTTTACTCTAGCGAATCGGCTGAAGCATTTTCCGCCGCCGGATCTTTTGGTTCTGGATGAAGCTCACCATGCCGTCATCGGGTCAACGTTCGGCAAAGTAATATCACATTTTCCGAATGCCAGAGTGCTTGGCGTTACTGCAACCGCTTGCCGTCTCGACGGTCGAGGATTGGGCGACAGCTTTGACTATCTGGTCGAGGGCCCAAGCGTTGCCGAGTTGACGGCGATGGGTTGGCTATCGCCGGCCGAAGTCTATGCACCAAAACACGCCTTGGATCTGCGCGGCATCAAGGTGCGCGGCGGCGACTACGTGGCCAGCGAACTCACCGACGCAATGGACAAACCAAGCATAACCGGCAACGCGGTAGAGCATTACACGCGGCTTGCCCCAGACAAGCGTGCGATTGTGTTCTGCTGCTCCATTAAACATGCGGAAGATGTGGCGGCGGAATTTCGCCGAGCGGGCTATCGAGCCGAGCACATAGACGGCGGCATGGAGGACTATTGCCGAGACGCAGTCCTTTACAGATTTGCTAAGGGCGAGACACAGGTCTTGACCTCGTGCGAATTGGTGAATGAAGGCTTTGACCTACCAACGATCGAAGTGGCGATCCTGCTGCGGCCCACCAAGTCGCTGGGCCTCTACCTGCAGCAGGTCGGCCGCGCTATCCGCCCGATGGAGGGCAAGGCGCGCACCCTGATCCTTGATCACGCCGGGAACACGGCCGAGCACGGTTTCATCGACGAGCCGCGCACATGGACTCTGGACGCGCGGGAGAAGAAGAAGGCGCCGGAGAAATCCATTCCGGTGCGCGTCTGTCCCAAGTGCTACGCCATGCACGCGCCGATGCCGGTCTGCCCCAAATGCGGCCACGTCTACATCGTTGCCGGCCGTGAGGTGCAGCAACTCGACGGCGAGCTCGAGCGCATCTCCGGCCCGGAGGAGATCGCCGCGGCGATGGCCGAGACCCAGATGCAGGCGCGGTATCGCATCCTTATCAACATCGGCAAAAATCGCAGCATGGAGAACCCCGAACGCTGGGCCACCAAGGTCATGCTGGGCGAGTACGCGCGGCGGCTGGCCAAGGAAGGTCGCCAGGCCGACGGCTACATGGTCGACGGGCTGACGCTGGAGGAACGGGACCGGTTCATCGCGATGCTGCGAGGGACGGAGAATCAGGTGGAGATGGTCGTATGACCCTGCATGACGGCTTAAACCTGATGAGCGATTGGCTGGCTTTCATCCAGCGGGAGATAAACGACTCGGCTGTCCGGGAAGTGCAAATGCTGCCAGATCCAAGTGAAACCCAACGCTGGGAAGACGATGGAGGGCGATGATGCCAGATGTGATCTCGACTACACTGAGCCTGGGCAAGGATTCGTACGGACGCCCTGTCACGATGACGAGGCGCCGCAGCTATGACGGCCGGATTTTGTGGAGCATCACGATCGAGGCCGCCAATCAGCGAGACGACACTCAGCACATCGACGGGCTGACCGACGAGAATGTGCGCGAGATGACGCAGGCGCTGGGTGTGATGGGAGGGCGGAATGTCTGAATCCCCCTGGCTAGCCGAGGTCCGCACCTGGCTCGGCACGCGCCCAGACATCATGGGCTGGCGGCAGCACGCAGGCACGTTCTGCCCACCCAATCATCCGACCACGCGCGTCAAGGTGGCGCCCGACGGCATCGGTGACATCATGTGTACCCAGTTGCGCCGGGTCGCCGGCCCCAACATCCGCGTCATGGAGATCGTCAACCCAGACTCGATGCAGCCGCTGGAGCGCGAGACCGAATGGTACTACGGGCAGTCCTGCGCCATCGAGACCAAGGCCCGCGGCAAGAAGCAGCGCGAGAGCCAGGAAGACTTCGAGGACGCATTCCTCTCGGTCGGCGGCGTCTACATCGTGGCCCATGAGGGCCAGTGGGAGCCGCTGTACGCCACGTTTGGCGAGCAGCCTGACCCCGCCTGCGCCGGCAAGTGGCAGGAACTGTGGGAACGGCTCAAGCGTGAGCGCGAGGCCGAGCGCGAGAAACGGAGGGAGGCATGATCGAGGACGATAACGGGTTCCTGTTTTCGCTGATCCAGGCGATTCTGCAGGGGCTGTTCGGGTGATTACGCAATAAGCCTATTGCATCGGGCGACGGAGGCGGGTAGATTGCGGCCATGAGTTTCGTAGATTTCATTTTCGGACGACCGCAACCCCAAGGAAGGGAGATGACCGTGAACTATTCGACCGCCGTGTTTTTCATCAACGACAAGCTCCGCGCCGTCAAGTGCCGCTATGACCCCGACGCCGGCCACCACAAGGACACCGTCTACAAGACGCTCGACCCGTCGATCAAGGTCGACGATTTCGTCGTCATCCCGACCGGCACCCGCGTCGGCTATACCGTGGTCAAGGTGATCGAGGTCGACGTCGCCGTGGACTTCGACAGCACCGAGCAGATGGGCTGGATCGCCTGCAAGATCGACGTCGAGAACCACAAGGCGCGCCTGAAGATGGAGGAGGAAGCCATCAACCTCATGAAGGCCAAGGAGTTCGAGAAGCGCCGGAAGGAGATCCTGGAGACGACCTTCGGCGACGGCGCCGGCGACCTGAAGGCGTTGCCGCTGGCGAGCGGCGGCGCGGCACCGATCGCCGAGTAGGCGGTCGACGGAATGACCACTGTGACCTGGTGCGCTTGAGGTCTCAGGAGCGGTGGTTGTGCAAAGACATCAGACTCGCATTCGCTCGTCTGATTTCTTGGCACAAAGTCCAAAGGGGGCAATCGGGTGATCTTGCGCGCGCACCGAGCGCCCCTGGCGGACTTTTAACGAGGCGGCCATGGCTTGCTGCATGCGTTGCGGTAACGGCCGCATCCACAAAAACTCCGCCGGCCTGCGATGCTGCCGCCACTGCGGGCCGCTCAACAGAGGACGGCTGAAATGCCCCACAACATCACCGTCGTCATCCAGACCCCCATCGGCGAGGTCCATGCTGAGTGCAGCGTCACGCCTGCTGAGCGGGAGCGATTTCGCGGCGGCATGCCGGCGACTGATCCGCCTGATCCGGGGGAGGCTGAGATCGTGGGCCGTGTCTACACCGTGGTCAGCGAGGTTCGTGAAGCCACGCTGACTCGGAAGGGACTTGTTGCGGTGATCGAGACCGACATCGACGACCCCGCCGCCATCCTGTTCTGGACGCCGAAGAAGTGGTATCCGGTAGCGCATCCAGAAGGCGCTAAGATTGCTGAGCGCCGCGACATCAACAACTACACCAGCCTCGAGGCCATGATCCTCGACAAGGCCATGGAGGAAGCGTGATTATCAGGAAGGCAGTCACAACAGGAGTTAGACGATGATCACTAACATGACGCGCATCGAATCTCTGCTTGCCGATCCGGCTGCGGATATTTCTCTTGCCGATCTCAAAGCGGAGCTCAATGAGCTTGCCAAACTGCGTGACAAGTCGCGGCTGGCATTTTGCAAGCGCCTTGCTGTGGCTTATCTGCTTTTGGTGGGCCATAAGTATGGTACTGGCGCGCCGCGCTCCAGTGAACCAAAGAAGTTTTTTGAATGGGCATGGAAGAATCTGCGATCGGCGAACGATAAGCAGTATTCGACCGGCACACTCAAGTCATATTTGGCTGTGGGATTTTCGGCCAACCCAGAAAAACTGCTTGCCCAGAGGACCGCGCTACACGCCAAGCGGTCAGAGGCTGTGCGCGTCATTGGCAACGAGATCATGAAGGCCGTCCGGGAAGATATTGCGCTCAAGGTGGTGCCAATCACCAGGCTGAAAGAGAAATATCAGTTGTCATCCAATGTTGCTCAGGAGGTCAATGCCCTGATGCGGGCATGGGAAAATGCAAGCCCTCAAGGGAGGTCGCAATTTATCTACCTTGTGACTGGCAAGCGAATATCAGCATCGTGATGCAACAACTGGCAACGGCCTGATAGGCATAGGAGGAAGCGTGAGCAGCATCGAATTAATTGCTTATTACTCCATTTTGGCCATGATTGTGCTGCCGCCGTTTGTGCTGTTTGCGTTGGAGTGTCGCAAATGAGCAGCATCCGCATCCAGAACGACGCCCACTGGCACAGCCTGCGCGCGCAGTTTGTCGGCGCCAGCGAGAGTCCGGCTTTGTTCGGCCTGCTGCCGTGGCTGACGCCGTGGCAATTGCATATGACGAAGGCAGGCAAGCTCGCCGCGCCCGACCTGGACGACGTCAAGCACATCAAGCAGGGCAAGTATTTCGAGACGCCGATCGCCGCCTGGGCCGCGGAGAAATTCGGCATTACGCTGAATAAGGCCCGAAGCTATCTCGTGGCCGACGACTGCCCTGGCATGGGAGCCAGCCTCGACTATATCCAGATCGGCACCGGCTCCCGCATTCCGACCGAGATCAAGTGGGTCCTGCGCTCGGGCGATGCGTGGGAATACGACGGCGACGAGATCGTATCGGCGCCGGACTATTACCTCGTGCAGATCCAGCACCAGCTTGCCTGCGCCGACGCCGCCCAGGGCCAATTGATCGCCTTCATCGACGGCGATGTGCGCCGCGCGGTCTATGATCGGCGCCCGGCTGTGATCGCCGCCATCAAGGACCGCATCCGGGAATTCTGGGCCGACGTCCAGGCCGATCGCGAGCCGCCGATCGACTTCAAGGCTGACGCCGAGGCGGTCATGCGCTACGCTGCAGCCATGCCGGTGCGCAGCGTGCCGTGGACGCCGGAGATCGCCGGTCTGGCCAAGCGGGCGCACTGGATGGCAGGGTTCGCCAAGCGCGCTGGAGAGGCCGCTGACGCCGCCAAGGCGGAAATGGCGCATATGATGCTCGAAGCAGCCAAGGCCGCCGGCGCCAACGACCTGGACGGCAAGGTGGTGACGGAAGGCGACGGGTTCCGGGTCAGCAACTACCTGGTCGACGCCTATCCCGGCAAGGAAGTGACGCCGGAGATGGTGGGCTCACGGCTCTATGCCAGGGACGCCTACCGGGTGTGCAAGGTCAGCCGGTCGAAGCCGAAGAAAGAGCGCAAGAGCAAGAAGGAGGGCCCCAGTGGCCAAGCGTGAGTCCAACACCATTGCGATGACGTTCCGCGTCGGCGAGAGCCGGGCCAGTGCGCTGCGGCGCGCCATCGAGCGGCTGCCGTATCACACCAGCCAGTCGGCGCTGATCGACCGCGCCATCGACCTGCTGATCGCCGACATGAGGGCAAAGGGAGAAGTGAAGTGAGCAGCTCAGAGATTGTGCAGATCGTCGGGTTTGTGTTGTGTGCTGTCCTGACAATCATCGCCATAATGGGGCGCAGGCCGCGAGGCACCATTCTGTTGCTTGGGCTGCTGACGCTGGCCCAAGCAATCCTTGTCGCAATTCCAGGGTAGAGGACATCATGACCACCCAAACCAAGACCACCACCAAGTCCAAGCAATCCGCGCCGCAGGAAGCGCCGACCGGGAACCTGCCGGCTGTGAAGGCGCAGATGCAGGAATTCATGCGCGAATTCCACGCTAGGCAGCGCGCCTACGCGCCGCTCTTGCCGCCGCACCTGGAGTTCGAGAAATTCGAGGCCAGTGTCCGCGCCGCCGTCACCAAGAACCCGGAACTCGTGACCAAGTGCATCCCCGCGACCCTGTTCCGCGCAGCGGCCGAAGCGGCGGAGCTCGGCCTGTCGCTCAGCCCGACGCTTCGCGAAGCTGACATCCTGAAGGTCTACAACAAGGGACTCAAGGGATACGAGGCGCAGTTCCGGCCGCGGTTCATTGGGCTCATGAAGCTCGCGCGGCAGAGCGGCGAGATCAATTTCATCGACGCCCATGAGGTCTACGAATGGGACGAGTTCGACTACGAACACGGCCTCAACGAGCGATTGGTTCACCGCCCGGGCAAGAAGCCGATGGACTACCACACGCGGGCGCACTGGGGTGTCATCGCCGTCTACTGCGTGTGGGAGATCGCCGGCTATAAGAAGTTCGAGGTCATGGATCTGGCCGACATCCTGCGCATCATGGCGCGGTCGTCATCGAAGGATTTTGATAGCGGGGAGGTCAAGGGGCCATGGGTCACAGACTTTCCCGAGATGGCACGCAAGACCGTGGTGCGCCGCGCCAGCAAATACATGCCGCTCAGCGCCGAGAAGATGAAGGGGTTTGCGGCCGCCGTTAATCTCGATGACCGCCGCGAAGGTGGCGAGAGCGTCACGCTAGATCATGGTGACGTGGTCGACATCACCGACGCCGACGACACCCCACCCGAGCAGCCCAAGCCCAGCGCCGCCGGCAAGTCCCAGATGGACGACCTGGAAACCCGCATGACCGGCAAGCCAACCACCCCCTTGCGCGAGCAAGACCCAGCCACGGCCGGTCGCAATCAGGCGCGGACATCGCCGCCGACCATCGACAACCCGCCGCAGCCGCAGGCCATCGCCCGCATCGAGGTGCCGCGGATCAATGGCGCCGTCGACTGGGTGACGTGGCTGCGGCTGTCCGAGGCGGCGGTTACGCCCCTGGGCGACGCTGGGCGCCGGGCCTGGCGTGACGCGCACAAGGATCTGCTGGACAACTGCGAGTTCAACGTGCCGGACGAAATGGACGCCCTGATCAAGATGCTGCCGAGGAACTAGCCATGACCACACTATCCCCCGAGCGGGTCGCGGAGATCAGGGCGCTGGCTGAATATCTGAGGAAATCAGCTGTTAGCATGGCAAAGTGCGCTAATATGGCTTCCGACGCGAAGGCCCTTCGCAATCTAGCGGCCGGCGATATAGACGCAAACTATGGTCACATCACGCCACAGCAAACACGCGAATGGCACGCAGCCGAGGCCTTTGCCGCCCTCCTCGCCTCGCACGAGGCGCTGCGGGCGGAGGTGGAGAGGTTGCGGGGCACCGTGGCGGCGCACGAAATATCCATCAGTGAGTATGAGAAAACGGTTGACCAGTTAGAAACCGCCCGCGACACCGCCGCGCGCGAGATGCGGGAGGCGGCAGCACGGATTGCGGTATTGCTTGACGACGGCGCAGAGATCGCGGATCGCATCCGCGCCCTCCCCCTGCCATCGGAGAAGGAGACGGGGTGATGCGCTACAATACCACGAAGAATGTCCGGCGCATCTGCAAGAACTGCGGCGATCCGTTCATGGCTAGAAGCGCAGACGTAAATCGAGGCTGGGCGAATTTCTGCTCTAAGTCCTGTAAGGCGCGAGAGCAAACGCACCGCACCGAATATGCCGGACCTGTAGGCTCTGGCGATGATCACAACTTCGATCCGAGTTGGGATACTCACAAAGATTGGCTATTCACCAAGGAGCGCGGCTCATGAGCGACGTGGAGAAGGTGGCGCAACCATCGTTGGTTTGGCTTCTGACGTGGCTGCATGACATTGGCCGACATACGGAGGATCACCCGGTTAGTTGGCAGATTACCTGCTCGCCAGAACAAGCAAGAGCGGCCTACTCCGCCCTCGCCGCCGCCCGGCCGGATGAGTGGCAGCCGATTGAGAGCGCGCCGGAAGATTGCTCTGACATTCTTCTGGCACATTGTTGGAACCGGCTTACGCGGGTGGAGATATGCGTAGCTGAATCAGGTCCGGCTGCGTTCATAACTCCGCAGGCCGATATACCGAGGGCATCATATCGCTTGCTTGGCTGGATGCGATTGCCAGATACATCCGCCCTCCGCCGTCCAAAGCCGGGAGAAGGGTGATGCGCGCCGCAGACTATCTTGATGCCGTCAACGCCCCTGCCGCGCCAGCAAGCGGCAAGAGCAGACTAGCGAAGGTGTATCGTGCCCCGAAGATCACGCCCGAGACGACGGAAGCAGCGCCGCAGGTTCATTCCGAAGATCGACCTCCCGAAGAAGTGGCGGAAACCCCAACCCCGAAAGGCCCCGCGCGATGACGAGTGAGATGATGCCATGTCGCTGTGGCGGCAAAAGTTGGATGCAGCGACGTGAGGATGCACCGCTCTGCCGGATCACATGCAACCGTTGCCCCGCGTCAACGGCCTGGCTATCCGATGCCGAAGCCATCGCCGCCTGGAACACCCGCCCCGCGCCCGCCGGTGAGCTTGCCGCGCTGGCGGAGGCAATGCTAGCGGCACAGGAAACGGCCTATACCGCAACCAGCGCCAGCACTCGCGATGACGCATGGGGCGCATTCGACACCGCCCGCGCCGCCTTCCACGCCGCGCTCGCCGCCCATCTCGCGGAAGTGCGCGCGGCGATTGGGTCATATATGGATGATGCCGATGATAGAATTGATTGGGCAATATTTAATGCGCTTTGTGATGGCGATGGGCGGCCTAGCGCAAAACAACTGAGAGCGGAATTACTTCGCTACGGATTGTTAATCGTTGAAGCGTCGGCACCCGCTGCCCCCTCCGTTCTTCCGATTGACCGCGACGAACTTGGTCGCATAGTCCGCGAGGCCTGGGTCTGCTGGGCGCGGGGATTGCCTGATCCTAAACTACATTGGCTTGACCCATATCACATGCTCGCAGAGGTTGATAAGGAAGCTGACCGCCAGATAGGCGAGGCTGTTTTCAAGTGGACCATCATCTACTATGAGACGTGCGCATCTTTTTCCAAGACCAACACAGCGAGCCGAACAAGTGTAGCTACTACTGCCATGGAGTTGGCCATTTCATCTCTTGAGGCGATCAAGTGTGCGACAGTCGAAGGTCGCGTTTGCGATGACGTTGCATGGTTCGACACTATCACCACGCTATATGATTACTGCGACAACGTGGTCCGTCGCCTCGCAGCGCTGGCGAAGAAGCTGGAGGGATAGATGAACAACACTAACGGAGGAACTATGAAACCGCTTTGCATCTATCATGACAAATGCGCCGATGGATTTACGTCGGCATGGGCAGTCTACAAGGCGCTCGGCGATGAAGTCGAATTCTTCGGTGGCGTCCATCAGAATCCGCCGCCCGATGTGGCCGGCCGCGATGTGATCATGGTCGATTTCAGCTATAAGCGGCCTGTGTTGGACGAGATGGCGAAGACCGCCCGGTCGATCCTGGTCCTCGATCACCACAAGACGGCTGAAGCTGATCTTGCCGATTTCACTCCGCTGCCTGTCTTTAGCTCGGTGCGCGAAGAATGGGAGCGGTCAAAGTTGGGTGACACGTCTGCCCGCAAGGTCAATGCGCTGTTTGACATGACCCGGAGCGGCGCACTAATCACATGGGAGTTTTTCCATCCCGGAAAAGACGTGCCGAACATTGTCCAATATGTGAGCGACCGCGATCTGTGGCAGTTCAAGCTGCCCCTATCGCGCGAGGTCAATGCCTACGTTTTTGCTCACGACTACACATTCAAGAATTGGGACTATCTCGACGCCGCTACTCGTGACCATATGGGTATTCAGCATGTTGCCGACATGGGCGGCGCAATCGAGAAGAAGCATCACAAGGACGTGGCCGAACTGACGGCGGTATTCAAGCGCCGCATGACCATCGGCGGCCACGAAGTTTGGTGCGCCAACATCCCCTATACATTGACTAGTGATGCTGGTCATCTGATGGCGAAAGGCGAGCCATTCGCGGCGTGCTATTGGGATACGCCTGAAGGCCGCGTTTTCTCGTTGCGATCTACTGACGAAGGTTTGGACGTTTCGGAGATTGCCAAGCAGTATGGCGGCGGTGGTCATCGCAACGCCAGCGGCTTTCGCTTGCCGCACGGCTCTAATCCGTGACCGCGCCATGATAGCCGCCGCACAGGAGGGGTGAATGGAGAAGAAATGCGGCTGCTACAACTGCATCGAAGCACGCGACGAGCGGGATGAAACCGGGTGGCCTGTTCTGCTTACGCGCATGGTTGTTTGTGAGTTCTGCGGCAATAAGAGATGCCCGCATGCGACGGACCACAAATGGCCCTGCACTGGCAGCAATGAACCAGGTCAGTTTGGCAGCCGTTACGCCTAACCCCACGCCAGCCGGTCGCGCCACCTAGACCTGCACACCCGGATGTGGTAAACGGGCGCCAGGAGGTGCGCCATGGACGACATCCTGGGAGGGCCGCCCGCCCCCAAGTATGACCCCAAGATCGACGCTGATTTCGTCGCCATCTATGTCGAGACCGGAGACCCGCTGATCGCCGCGACGCGCGCCGGGATCCAGACGGCCGACGCATCCATCATCATCACAGCCCAGCGGTACCTCAACCGCCCGGAAATCCGCGCCGCGATCGACGTCGTGCAGCACCTGGACCGCGGCACGGCCAGCGTCAAGGTGACGCGCGAGAGCATCGTGGAATCCTGCCAGTCGGTGTTCGAGAACGCCCAGCGCGACCGGCAGTACGGATCGGCCATCGCCGCGCTCAAGCTGCAGTCCGCGTTGCTGGGGCTGCTCGAGCAGAAGATCAAGGTCTCGCACTCCTACAAGGTCGCGGACATGAGCGATGCCGAGCTCCAGCGCATCGCTTCCGGCGCCATCATCGACGGCCAGTTCACCGACGTCACCGGGGACGAGGCCGCTTGATGGACGGGAGCGGCGCACCGCATCCGCCAACTCCTCAGGAGGCCGCGCAGGAACTGGTCCGGCGCAAGCGCATCCGCGTCAGCTTCTACGATTTCGTCAAGGAGGCGTGGAGCCAGTTCGAGTTTGGCCGCCCATTCACCGAAGGCTGGGCCATCGGCGCCGTGGCCGAGCACTGCCAGGCGGTCATTGCAGGCGAGATTGAAGACCTGCTTATTAATTACCCACCTCGCATGAGCAAAAGCACCTTTGTGTCGGTTTGTCTAACGCCTTGGGCATGGATCGACACGCCAACTTTGCAGGTGCTCGCCGCTTCCTACAGCGACGTCATCGCCACAAATGACCATGTCAAATGCCGGCGCCTAGTAGAGAGCGCATGGTACCAAACGCGGTTCCCTCACATCGCCTTGGCCGAAGATCAAAACACCAAGGGCAAGTTCGACAACACCTTGGGCGGCTATCGCGTCCGCACTTCGACCGACGGCTCGACCACCGGCCAGGGGGGCGACCTCGTGTTGCTGGACGACCCAAACAATGCAAATGACATAAGCGACGCGGCGCTGAATGCGACTCTCAACTGGTGGAACGACGTGCTTCCCACCCGCGTTAACAATCCGCTAAAGCAACGTCGAATTGTGGTCCAGCAGCGGGTCCATGAAAAAGATGTGAGTGGCGAGATTATCCGCAATGGCGGCCCATCCTGGGTAAAGCTGATCCTGCCGATGGAGTTCGAGGAACGTCGGCGTTGCGTCACGATCAAACTACCATCTACCGGCGATAAGCCATGGCAGGACCCGCGCACCAAGGAAGGCGAGTTGCTGTGGCCCGAGCGCGTCGACGAAAAGGCGCTGCAAAAAATCAAAGCATCGATGTCCACCTACGCCCGCGCCGGCCAGCTTCAGCAGCGACCGAGCCCCGGCGAGGGCGGCATCATCAAGCGCAAGTGGTTCAAGACATGGAAGCAGGCGCGGCCACCGTCCGTCGACTTCACGATCCTCTCTGTCGACACCGCCATGTCGGAGCAGAAAGAGGCCGCCTACAACGCCGCGACGACCTGGGGCGTGTTCAAGGCGCCGGAGACCGGCACGCCATCGGTGATCTTGCTGTCGGTCTGGCGGGAGAAATGCGAATACCCGGAACTGCGGAAGCGCATCCAGCGACTGTCGCGCAACTACCTGGACGAGGGTCCGTTGGAAGGACCGCCGGCGCAGGACGGCAAGAACTACCGCCCGACCATGGTGCTGATCGAGCGCAAGAACAACGGCATCAGCTTGATTCAGGAACTCAGCAGGTCAGAGATCACGGTGCATGGCTTCAACCCGGACAAGCTCGGCGACAAGACTATGCGCGTGCGCCTCGTGACGCCGCTGCTGGAAAGCGGCCGGGTCTGGATGCCGGGCGCGCCGCTCAGCAACTATGAACGCCTGCGGCCCTATGCCGATGAATTCGTGGAGCAGTGCGCGTCGTTTCCGAAGGCGGAATCGCGCGACCTTGTGGACACCATGACTCAGGCCCTGTGGCGGCTGCATCAATCCGGCTGGATCTGGGTGGGCGGCGATCCAGAGCCGGCGCCGGAGTATACGAACCCGGGCGGGGACGGGGATGGGGAGCCGATTTATGGGTAGACGCGCGTCGGGCCGGGTTGTATCCGGCTGTCTCCGTTGTTTCTGGCATTGGCCGATTCGCCTAAGCGGAGGTGCTGCCCGTGAGACTTGTAGTGCTTAATCCCTGCCCCGAGGGCTAGGGCGCTAGCGTGCTTCTGTATTGACCACGCCGCCGACGCGCGGGCGCAATGTAGCGCAGAACGGCGGAGAGGGAAAGCGCGCGTCGGGCCGGGCTTGATACCGACTTCCCCATTGAGCCAGGCCTATGGCCGTTGTCTGTCTACAACCGACGGGACCGCCGAACAGCTTGCGTGCGTGTCCTTCCACGCCGCCGACGCGCGCCCCACCATGCCAATACGCATCCTATATGTAAATACACAAATTGCGTTGCATCGCCATCAAACTCACACTATGGTATCCGCCCATGCAGCGCCCACGCAACCTCTTGCAGGACTTCGACGTGCCGCCCCAGCCCATGGGCGTCGACGGCCCTATCGAGGTGGACATCGGCGAGACGCCGGCCAATGACCTGATCGGCGGCGCGGCCTTGACCGACATGGACGACGGCAGCGTGGCGATCGACCTTGACCCGCAGCCCGCACCGACCGACCCCAATATCGACTTCGACGCCAACCTCGCCGCCGCCGACGTGCTCGGCGCGGAATCCGACGCCATCGCCGCGGAACTGATCGACGCCATCGACGACGACGTCAAGTCGCGCCAGGAGTGGTCGGACATGATGGCCGAGGGCATCAAGCTACTCGGCGTCAAGATCGAGAAGCGCACCAAGCCGTTCAACAATGCCTGCGGCGTCTTCGACCCGATGATGAGCGAGGCGGTCATCAGGTTCTGGGCAACCGGCCGCGCCGAATTGCTGCCTGCCGCCGGGCCGGTCAAGGTCGACATCGTCGGCGCCGGCGACAGCATGACCGAGTTGGAGTATCAGGCCACCCGCGTCAAAGACTGGATGAACCTGTACTTCACTGAGCTCGCCCCGGAATACTACCCGGAGATGGGCCAGATGCTGTTCTGGCTGGGGCTGGTCGGCAGCACGTTCAAGAAGATCTACCAGGATCCGATCAAGGGACGCCCCGTGGCGCCCTTCATCATGCCGCAGGACTTCATCGTCCCCTACACCGCGGTCAGCCTGGACGACACGCCGCGCGCGACCCACGTCGCCCATATGTCCCGCCGCGACATCAAACTGCGGCAGATCAAGGGCATCTGGCTGGACATTGCGCTTGGCGAGCCGGACCTGGTCAGCACCGGCACAGATCAACCGATCAAGCAGGCCATCGACACCAGCCAGGGAATCACCAAGCCGACGCAGTGGCGTGGCGACGAGGTGTTCGACATCTACGAGACCGAAGTCGACTTGGACCTGAGCAGGTTCGCGCGAGGGCCCGTGACACAGGGCGCGCCAGAGGGCCTGCCGCTGCCATACCGGGTGACGATCGACAAGGTCAGCCAGCGCTGCCTCGCCATCCACCGCAACTGGCGCAAGGGCGACACGTCGTTCCAGAAGCGCACGCGGTTTGTCCAGTACAAGCTGCTTCCCGGCACCGGATTCTACGGCTTCGGCTACGCCCATGTGCTGGGAAACGCGGCGCGCACCGCGACGAGCCTGACGCGCCAGATCATTGACGCGCAGACCCTGTCCATGTTCCCCGGCGGCCTCCGGGTCAAGGGCATGCGGTTCGACGACAACAACAAGATGATCGGCCCGACCGAATTCCGCGAGGTCGACACCGGCGGTCTGCCGATCAACCAAGCCATCATGACGATGCCCTACAAGGAGATCAGCCCCGTTCCGCTGGCCACCTTGAAGCACGTCACCGAAGGCGCTCAGGGCTTGGCGGGCACGCTCGACATCGCGGTAGGCGAAGGGCGCCAGGACGCGCCGGTCGGCACCACGGTCGCCTTGATGGAGAACGCGGCCAAGATCAGTTCATCCGTCCTCAAGGACGTGCATGTCTCCTATCGCCGGGAACTCAAGATGTTCTCGGAGTTGTTCGGTGAATATCTGCCGGACGACCCCTACCCGTTCCCGGTCCCAGGCGGTCAGAGCGCGATCATGCGCGCCGACTTCTCGGACCAGATCGACGTCATTCCGGTTTCCGACCCCAACATCACGACGCAGACCCAGCGCATCGTGCGGGCCGAGGCCAAGCTGCGGCTGGCGATGCAGGCCCCGCAGATCCATGACATCCGCGAAGCCTACAAGCAGATGTACGAGGCCATGGGCGAGCCGGAGCAGAAGATTGCCATGATGCTGCCGGAGCCGCAGCAGGCCCAGCCGATGGACCCGCTGACCGAGAACCAGATGGCCATTACCGGCGGCCAGTTGCGCGCGGGACCGGCGCAGGACCACGAGGCTCACATCCAGGTCCACAGCGCGCTCGGCGAGATTCCGGCGATGCAGGCCCATATCGCGGAACACATGGCGCTGCAGATGCGCCAGCAGGTCGAGCGAATCATCGGCCAGCCGCTGCCGCCCCCTGGCACGCCGCTGCCGCCGCAGATCGAGAACCAGATCGCCGTGCTGACCGCCAAAGCCATGAAGGTCTGGCAGCAGGAAAAGGGCGAGAGCATCACGCCGGACCAGATCGTCATGGCCCAGCTGCAGCAGGAAGCGCAGAAGATCGCCAACACCCTGGCTATCGCTCAGGGAAAGGACAAGGTCGCGGCCTACAAGGCGACTCTGGATTTCCGCGCCAGGGAAGCCGATCGCCGCTCCCGCGAGCGCATGAACGCCGTCGACGCCGCCGCCAATATCTCGGACAACAAGGTGCCGCCGGCCGACTACGTCACCAGCATCATGGAGATCGGCAAGAGATTCGCCGACATCGACCACGTCGTCGCGAAGACCGAGCAAATCAGGGCCACACCCGCCAAGGTGCCGGCCGCGGACAAGGAGACACAGTCATGAACCGTGAGATGCGCAAGGACCTGTCCCAGGACAAGAAGATGATGGCCAAAGACGTCCACAAGCACGAGAAGGCCATGCACCCAGGCAAGCCGCTGACCCCGATGAAGAAGGGCGGCCGCGCTTGCATGGCCGGCGGCGGCATCGCCAGCGCTCCGCCACCGCGGCCACGACCAGCGCCGCTGCCTGCGGCCCCGGTCAAGACCCTCATGGGCGACAACAAGATGCCGACGCGCCCGGTCAAGCCGATGCACTCGGTAGGCGGCAACAAGTACGCAGAAGGAGGCCCCGTGAAGAAGAACATGCGCCCGGTCGCGCCGAGCGGCAGCCCGATCAAGACCGGCCCGATGGAGAAGATGCCGAAGACGCGGCAGGTATTCGCCGCCGGCGGCGTCGCCAAGATTCGCCACAACCAGGCGACCAAGGCAGGCAAGCCGACGGCCGGCGCCCAGAAGAAGTTCGGCAGCCTGATCTAGCCGCATGGCGGAGCAGGTCAAGCTGGAGGTCGTAAAGGCAGAACGCGCCGAACGCGACCGACTGTGGACGCGCGAAGAACTGCTTCGGTTTGTTCGCGATGAATTGCCAGAGGACATCGGCGCATTCGCCATCATCGCGATCCGCAGACACGCGGATGGCTCGGTGCGGAACTGGGTCAAGATCACTGGCAGCGAAGTGGTGGACATTTTCTGCGCGCAATACATGGCCGGCGTGAAGTTGCCGCAGGTCAAGGTATCGGAGGAATGACATGGCCAAGAACTGGATCAAGGGCGCAGTGAAAAAGCCGGGCCAGTTGCACAAGGATCTCGGCGTGCCGCAGGGCAATAAGATTCCGGCGGCGAAGATCGACGCGGCGGCGAAGAAACCCGGCAAGGTCGGGCAGCGCGCGCGTTTCGCCAAGACCATGAAGGGGCTGATCTGATGCCGTCCCGCTCCGCCAAGCAGGCACGCACAATGGCCGCTGCGGCTCACAACCCGGCGTTCGCCAAGAAGGTCGGCATCCCAGTCAAGGTCGCCAAGGAGTTCAACAAGGCAGACGCCGGCACCGGCATCCTGAAAGGCAAGCGCAAGAAATGACCGAGATCACGGCGGACTTTGTGCGATCGGCCATCGCTGCTCATAGGAGCAGATGCGACACCGCGCGATTCGTCGGCGGCATCCCGCATTTCCAAGTGGTCGAAGCCGGCAAGAAGCCCGAGGGATATTGGTTTGACGATTTGACCGACTATTGGATTCCGGTCGGCGTCATTCTTGACGGCGGTGGACACGCATGACCATGGACCTGCTGCGGGAGCGCGCCCGCGTCAAACTCGCCGAGAGGATCGACACCTGCCTGTCCATCATGATGAACCAGCAGTTCCGCCCGGCCGCCGTCACGCGGGACGGAGAGGTCATGCCGGCCAACACGCTGGACGAGATCGCCGTGAAGACCCTGGAATGCAACGCGATGGCGCGTGCCTACAAGTGGGCTATCTCAATGCTGGACGAGGAGTTCAAGCGCATCGTCGACCCGGGCAGCGTTGACGACGGCGAGCGCCAGGACGACCAGACCGACACCGAAGCGAATTACTGAGAGGGCAAGATGAGCACCGTTGCAGCGTTCCCCAGCCACGTCCAGCCGCACGAGGAGGTCGATGCCAAGCGCCTGATCGACGAGATGTTCGTGAAGCTGACCGGCAAGCCGTTTGAGGCCAAGGTCTGCGGCTACCTCATATGCCTGAAAATCTACATCAGGCCGGAGGAGTTGAAGAAGGTTGTCGACGTCAATGGCGTTGAGCAGACGATCTGGCGCCCAAACATGACCGCGACGAATGACAAGTACCAGTCTGTCACGGCGCTCGTGGTCGGCGTTGGCCCAGATGCTTACAAGGGCACCAACCCCGATGGCTCGCCCAAGTATGCGGAGCCGTGGTGCCGTGTCGGCGACTGGGTCACTGTCCCGCGCTACGAGGCGCACCTAGTCTCCTATCGCGGTGTCACCATGGGCATGCTGCCGGATGACCGCATCATGATGGTCATCAGCGACCCGACCGACGTCGAACCGATCCACCAATCCGACATGACTTGAGGAGGGCAAGATGCACATTCAGGACGACAAGGACGGCAAGCTGCCGGATACCGAGACCACCATCGAGGCAGGCGACCCGACCGAATCCATCGAGATCGACGTCGGTGCCGATGAAGGCGATGGCGGCGACGTCAAGGCCGGCGCAGGCGAGCCGGAAAAGCCGAAGAAGCCCGGCAAGGGGCGGCTGCAGCGCAAGATCGACCACGAGCGCGCGTTGCGTGGGGCGGCCGAGGCAACCGCAGATCGGCTGAAGCGCGAGAATGAAGCGCTTGCGAAAGAAGCCGAAGAAAACCGCCTGAAGGCCGAGACCGCCGACCGCGCGGCCTTGGCCAACTACGAGGAATCGGTCAAGGCCAACCTCGCCAACGCCAAGCGCGAATTCGTGGACGCCCAAGCCACCGGCGACCCGCAGAAGATCGCCGACGCGACAGAGGCGCTGGGCAAGGTTTCCGCCGAAGCCGGCCGGCTGGAGCAGTGGAAGCGCGCCAACCCGGAGCCGGCCGCAGGCGACGCCCCCGATGACGATGACGAGAAGCCGGCACCGAAGCCGACGCGCCCGCAGGGCCAGCAGCCGCAACTCACCGCCGAGGCCAAGCAATTTCTGGACGACAACCCATGGTTCACGCCCGGCACCAAGGAAAGCCCGAACCCGGACTTCGATCTCGACATGCATCAGTTCGCCCGCGCCCATGGCGCCGTGCTGGAGCAGCGGTATCGCCGGCAGGGCAAGCCGATCGACCAGGCGTACTGGGACCAGCTGGCCGCCGACACCAAGGCCGAGTTCGACTATGACGACGACGGCGAGGAGGCGAAGCCAGCCCCCAAGCGCGGTGTCCCGAAGATGAACGGCGACGCCACGGTGACGCCGGCGCGCGGCGGCCAGGGCGCGCCCGGCGCCGACGGCCAGCAGCGCCAGGGAACCCGGATCGTGCTCAGCCCGGAGCAGCGCCAGATGGCCCGGGCCATGGTCGACGGCGGAGCCTACAAGAAGCCCGACGGCACGCCCCTGAGCTACCAGGAGGCCGAGGTTCGCTACGCCAAGGCCATTCACCGCGACCAGCAACAGCGCAAGGGAGCCTGACATGCCACGCGCCAAGAGAGAGACCCGGATGAGCGAGTCCCGCCTGTCCAATCAGAAGTCGATGCCGCAGACGCGCCATGTCGGCATGCTCTACGTCCCCGAGCACATCCAGAAGGAGGCCAAGAAGCGCGGCATGATCCTGCGCTGGATCGCCGAGACCGTCGAGGGATCGCCGCGCGCGGTCAATGTGCAGTCGCGCCTGATCAACGGCTGGAAGCCGGTCATGGTCGACCAATACCCGGACATGCAGACCCCTGTGCTGCCCGGCCAGCAGCCCGAGCAGATCATCCGCCGCGGCGGCCAGATCCTGGTCGAGAAGCCGATCAAGGACTATCTGGCCGAGCGCGCCGACGTCGACGCCCAGAACATGGAAGACCTGCAGCAGGTCAACTGGGCCGATGGGCCGAACGAACCCACTATGCCCCGGGCCGATTTCGGGAGTAAGGTGAACATCGAGCGCGTGGTCTCGACGGGCCCCGCGTTCAAGGAGTGAGGACGACCACCTCGCGCCTATAGCCCGCGGTTCCGGCCGCGGGCGCTTTTCTTGTGAGGGCTCACAATGAAAATCGCCGTCTACGCCATCGCGCTGAATGAGGCGCAGCATGTCGAGATGTGGTATTCCAGCGCCAAAGATGCTGATACGATTCTGATTTGCGACACCGGATCGACCGATAATACGGCCTACCTAGAGAACACCAAGCACCACCTACACTACATCAGCGTCCGCCCCTGGCGCTTCGACCACGCGCGCGAGGCCGCCCTGGCGCTGATCCCGGCCGACATCGACGTGTGCATCGCGCTCGACATGGACGAGGAACTGGCGCCGGGCTGGCGCGATGCCCTGGAGCGGGCATGGAAGCCCGGCACGACCCGCCTGCGCCACCCGTTCGCCTTCCGCCACGACGCCGCTGGCAAGCCGTCCCAGGTCATGTACGGCCACCGCATCCATGGGCGCCATGACTATTACTGGCGCTATCCAATCCATGAGGCGCTGTCATTCAAAGGAACGAGGCAGGAACGGATCGAATGGTGCGACGATCTCTGGATTCACCACCGGCCGGCGCCGAAGCCGACGCGGGCCAACTACCTGCCGATGCTGGCCAAGGCCGCCGCCGATGACCCGGCCTGCGACCGCATGGCTTTCTACCACGCGCGCGAGCTCATGTACGTGGCGCGCCACGCCGAGGCCGTTGCCGAGTTCCGGCGCTACCTGGGCCTGCCGACCGCGACCTGGGATGAGCAGCGCGCCGAGGCCATGCGCTACATCGGCCGCTGTCTGACCGCGATAGCCGACCCGAAGGGCGCCGCGGCATGGTTCATGCGCGCGGCCCTGGAATGCCCGCGGTCGCGCCAGGCATGGGTGGAACTGGCGGAGAGCCGCCGGGCGATGGAGGACTGGCTTGGCGGCGCGTGGGCAGCAACCCAGGCCATGGCCTGCGAGATGCCGCGCGGCGAACTCTATGATGTCCGCCAGCTGACCGCCGGGCCATATGACATCGGCGGGGTCTGCGCCTACTACGCCGGGCTGAAGGACAAGGCAGCGGAGTGGCTGCAGCGCGCTGCCGAGCTTTGCCCGGACGACCCGCGGATCAATGCGAACCTGAAATTCATCACACCCGCTTGACAGCCATCCCAGTGTGTGCTTAGGTTCGCGCCATCTCATGCGGCCATGCCGCCCGTAGGCCAGCCCTACGCCCGAGACCCGCGCCGCGAGCGCGACTGAAAAACCCGGAATCAGAACCGCCTGTGGCGCACGGCCTTTGCCAGTGCGCTTTTTGGCATTTGGAGGCCCGCATGACTTACGGCGTCAACTCCCCAATGGGGTTCCAGCCGGTGCGCAAGCTCGATGGCTCGGCTTGGACGTATTCGTCCAACCAGTATTACATCGCGAGCGCCTACAACACGGCGATCTTCACCGGCGACCCGGTGACGATGCTCGGCGATGGCACCATCGGCATCGGTGTGGCCGGCGCCCCGTGCCTCGGCATCTTCATGGGCTGCAAGTACCAGACCAGCGCGCCCCAGGCCAACGGCCAGAGCTTCGTGTTCAATCCGATGTGGACCGCCAACCTCGCGGTCAAGACCGGCACCGTGGTCGAGGCGATGATCGTCGACGACCCAAACACGGTCTTCAACGTCCAGGAGACCAACGGTTCCGGCGCGGCCGGCACCCCGCTGGCGCTGGCCGATCGGAACCTGAACATCAACTTCCTCATCGGTTCCGGCAACTCCGCGACCGGGCAGTCGACCTCGAGCATCAACAACGCCACCGAGAACACGACCGCCGACCTCAACATGAAGATCCTGGACCTGACGCCGCAGCCCGGCAACGTGGTCGGATCCTTCGCCAACTGGCTCGTCACCTGGAACAACCATCTGTTCAAGGGCGGCGCGGGCACCACCGGCATCTGATCGGGAGCAGCGAACATGATCAACACCTCACAAATCCAGGCTTTGCTTCGCCCAGGTCTGGCGGATGTGTTCGGCGACTACCCGCAGGAGCCGGCGCAGTGGACCGAGATCTTCGACAAGCACACGTCCGACAAGGCGGTCGAGATCGACGTCGAAGTCAAGCTGCTGGGCCTCGCGCAGATCAAGGCGGAAGGCGCCAGCATCGCCTACGACAGCATGGGGCAGCGCTACGTCACGAACTACTACCACCGATATGTGGGCATCGGGTTCGTGATCACCCGCCAGGCGATGAAGGACAACCTCTACAAGTCGTCCTTCCCGCTGCAGGCCAAGGCGCTCAAGGACTCGCTGATCCAGACCAAGGAAACGCTCGGCGCCGCCGTCCTCAACAACGGCTTCTCCGCCAGCTTCCCCATCGGTGACGGTCAGCCGGTGTTCAGCACCGCGCACCCGATCGACGGCAGCACGGTCGCCAACACCTTCTCGGTCCAGGCCGACCTCAACGAGACATCGCTGCAGGATGCCATCGTCGGCGTCCAGCGCTTCCGAGACCAGGCCGGCCTGCGCAAGCCGGTCAAGCCGAAGAAGCTGGTCGTCCCGCCGGAGCTCCAGTGGACGGCCAACCGCCTGCTGAATTCGCAGTTCCGCACCAACACGGCCAACAACGACATCTCGGCGATCTACAACCTCAATGCCGTGCCGCAGGGCTACAGGGTCAACCTGTACCTGACCGACACCAACTCGTGGTACCTGATGACCGACGCGCCGTCGGGCTTCAAATACTACGAGCGCGAGGCGATCGAGACCGACGTCTACCAGGACTTCGACACCGACAACCTGAAGGCCAAGGCCATCGAGCGGTATTCGTTCGGCGTCAGCAACTTCCGCGGTGCCTGGGGCAGCCAGGGCGCGAGCTAGGACGGAACGGGCCACGAGTATCTGAGGTCACAGGAGAGCACTATGCCCTTCACCAATTTCCCGGACGGCGTCACCAGCTTCGGCATCCCGCTGATCCCAGGCATCCCGGTTCCGTTCACCGGCAACTACATCTGGGTCAATCAGGGTTCCAGCTACCCGACGGTTTCCGGCGGCTCCGGCACCATCGAGAGCCCGTTCAACACGCTCGAGGCGGCGTTGGCGGCGGCGGTCAGCGGCAACAACGACGTCATCATGATGATCGGCACCGTGCGCGTTGCCGCCACCCTGGCGTGGAGCAAGGACAAGACCCACCTGGTCGGTATCTCGGCGCCGACGATGCGCGGCAAGCGCGCCCGCATCACCACGACCGGCACCACGCTGTTCACCCCGATGGTCAACGTCACCGGCGAGGGCTGCTACTTCGGCAACTTTGGCACGTTCTACGGCTTCGCCACCGCCAGCGCGCAGACGCTGTGGACCGAAGCCGGCGACCGCAACTGCTACGACCTGGTCGAGTTCCTTGGCTTCGGCACCGACGAGGCTGGCGCGCAGGCGAACTCGCGCTGCGTGGTCATCTCCAAGGCCAGCGGCAACAAGGGTGAGCACACATTCCGCAACTGCGTGTTCGGCACCGACACCGCCGTCCGCACCGCGGCTAACGTCACCCTTGAGATCGCCAACGGCAGCCCGCGCAACTTTTTCTACGGCTGCCACTTCGAGGCCTACCTGACCGGCTCGGGCGCCAACGCCACCCACCTCACCGTGGATTCCGGCGGCATCGACCGCGAGGTCTACTTCGAGAACTGCGCGTTCCGATCATCCGCCAAGTCCGGCGGATCGGTGGCGATGACTCAGGCGATGAGCATTCACGCCTCGGCCGGCGGCTACGTCACGCTCAAGGACGACTGGTTCACCGGCTGCACCAACGTGGAAACCACGGCCAGCGGCAACGTGTTCGTGACCAACGCGGTCGTCGACACTCAGGACGCCGCGCTGACCATCGTCAACGCACCGTAACATGACCCCGGCGCGGCGATGACGCGGAGCCTTGCCGCGCCCTGACAGGAGAGCGGCATGGCCCGTCCAGTTCAATTCACCTATCCGGCCTCGGATACCGACAGTATCTGCATGGAGCAGACGTCGAACGGCGCGCCGCTCGTGATCGACGGGCCGCTCGCTCTGCCGATTCAGATGTGGCAAGGATCTGCCGTGGCTATGATGCCCGGCATCCAGCGGGTCGTGACGATCACCTGTTCCGACGACATTTCCTCGATCAACTTCACCATCGAGGGATACGACCTTCGCGGCAATGCCGTGTCGGAGACCCTGGCCGGTCCAGACACCACGCCGACCACGGTGTCGACCACGGCGCAGTACCATGTCGTCACCAGCATCACGCCGAGCGCGGCCGTCGCCAGCTTCGTCCTGATCGGCACTGGCGATGCCGGGCAGACGAACTGGTACGTCACCAACTACTTCGCCAGCCTGTTCAATGTCGGCTACAGCCTCACCCATGTCGGCACGATCGACGTCGACCTCAATTACACGATGGACAACGTGCAGAACACGGAAACACCCACGGCATCCGTCATCGATGACAATATCACGACCGACGTTGCCGGCGTGTTCACTACCCCATGTCAGGCGATCCAGGCCGATGTCCAAGCTGGCAGCACCGGCAGCTTCGTGCTCACCCTGATCCAGACCGGGTAACGCCACATGACGACGTCAGGCACCTACACGTTCGGCACCGACACCGAGGCGGTCGACGTCGTCACCGAGGCGTTCGAGCGGTGCGGCAAGGAGCCGGGCGAGATCAGCGCGCAGCAGCTGGACAGCGCGCGCCGCAGCCTCATGTTCATGCTCAGCGACTGGGCGAACGACGGGCCGCACCTGTTCGACATTTACCTCTACACCCTGCCGCTCGTGGTCGGCCAGGAAAGCTACACCCTGCCGGTGAACACCATCTATGTCACCGACGCGCAGACCCACCAGTCCATCAGCGGCGGCCTGTTCCAGGACCTGCCGATCGGCCCGATCAGCCGGCGCGAATATTGGGCGCTCCCCAACAAGGCCCAATTCAGCAACCGCCCGACCCAGTTCTATTTCCAGCGCACCATCACGCCGGTCATCTACCCCTGGCCGGTGCTGGGCGACGGCTACAGCTGCGACCTGCTGCTCAATCTCATGCGGATGAGCCAGGATGTCGGCAACTTCGCCAACACCCTGGACGCTCCGCAGCGCGCGTTCGACGCCATCGCCAGCGGCCTGGCAGTGCGACTCGCAACCAAATACGCGCCGGATCGCAAGCAGGACCTGATGGCCGACTACAAGGACTCCTACGCCAGATTCATCGGCGAGGACCGAGAGCGCGTGCCGCTGCGCATCACCATCGACAGCTGCTGGGGGCCATGATGAGCAAGCTGTCCCCGCTCAATCGGCCGGCGCCGCGGGTCAAGATCAAGCCCGGCTGGACCTATGATCCGGTCGGCTTCGCGATCTGCGACGGCTGCGGCTTCGCGGTCATGTATTCGGACATGCGCGAGAAGATGGAATACCGCGGCGGCATGACTCCGGTCGGCACCGGCCTGCGGGTGTGCGGAACCTGCGACGATGTCCCGAACCCATATTTCCAGTTGCAGGTCCTGCGGCCGGATCCGGTCCCGCTGCAGAACCCGCGCCCGGACGACCACGAGGTCTGCGGCAACATCGAACTTGAGGACGGCATCGGCGAGATCGAGCTTGAGGACGAGAGCGGGGTGATCGCGCTGGAATGCCTCGAATACCCGGAGTATCCGACCGGCGATTTGCCGAACCCCGCCGGGTTTCCCGCCGGCTACCAGATCAACGTCACCGGCCTGGGCGACCTCGTGCGCTCCTATGCCGACACCATCAACTGGCGCCGCGTCGACACCAATGCCGTGATCACCTAGGAGGGCTGTGTGGCCAACATCAAAATTTCCGAGTTGACGCTGACCGACGAGTGGCTGCCGACCGATCGGTTTGTGCTGGCCCGCATCGGCGCCACTAATGACTTGGCGGTGCCAGCCTCGGTGATCATGGCCGGCACCGAAGGCCCGACCGGGCCGACGGGCGATGCGGGCGAGACCGGGCCGACAGGCGCGACCGGGGCCACGGGCGCACCTGGCGCGACGGGCGACACGGGTGAGCAGGGTGTGACGGGCGGCACCGGGGCCACCGGTGCGACTGGCGCGACAGGTGCGACTGGTGCGACCGGCCCGACAGGGGCTATCGGCCCGACCGGCCCCACTGGACCAACCGGGCCAACGGGGGCGACCGGCGCTACCGGAGTGCAGGGATCGCAGGGTCTGCAAGGCGTGACTGGCGCCACGGGCGGCACGGGTGCCACGGGCGTGACCGGCGGCACGGGTCCGACAGGGCCGACCGGCGATGACGGCCCGACCGGCGTGACCGGTCCTACGGGCCCCACTGGCGGCACAGGCCCCACGGGCGCTACGGGTGCGGTAGGCGATCAAGGCGTGCCTGGCCCGACGGGGCCGACCGGCGCGACAGGTCCAACCGGCCCCACGGGATCGACGGGGCCGACGGGGAATATCGGCCCTACCGGGCCGACTGGGGCCACTGGCGCCACCGGCGCGACGGGCGCGCAGGGCGACGAAGGCTCGACCGGGCCGACGGGGCCAACTGGTTCCACGGGGGCTACTGGCGCCACCGGTGCAACGGGCGCAACCGGTGCGACAGGACCGACGGGGGCAACCGGAGACACAGGCCCTGCAGGCGATGCTGGAGCCGCGGGCGCAACCGGCGCGACGGGCCCGACGGGTGCAACAGGTCCAACCGGAGCGACCGGTGCGACCGGTGCGACCGGTGCAACCGGCGGGATTCCATTTCAGATGACGATTGCGGACGGGCGTTATTACACCGCTCCCTATTTTGGCCCATCCAACGACGTGTTCTTGATCGACGACTTTCAAGGGTTGGTGGTCGCCATCCCATTCATTTGCGGCGAGGCAAAGACATGGACTGAGATTGGCGTCTATTGCGCCGATTCCGGCGCTGGCGATGGAGGCAGGCTCGGAATCTACGCCGACTCTGGTGGATTGCCTGGCTCTCTCATTGTTGACGCCGGAGAGGTTGCGTTCGACGCCACCGGAGCGAAGACGATCACGATTTCTCAATCGCTTGCAGCGAACACATACTATTGGCTGGCGTTTGAGTTTTTTGTCTCGGCTGACACCGCGACGATCTCTGGAACAGCAGCGGCCAATGCGACGCTTCAAGACTTCATTTCAGGGCGCGGCAGCCCTACTGGACGAGGAAACCTGATGCTGTTCGTATCAAAGCCTGTCTACGGAGCGCTCCCAAATCCGTTTGCGGCAGACCCAGCTGACATTTTTGCCGACACTGGCCAAGCGCCATTTATCTGGCTGCGCACGGGCGTCTAGGAGGAACCATGGCCGCATCGCTTAAGCTGTTCAACACCGCCAACATCGACAACTCGCTGGTCACGGTCTACACCTGCCCGACCGCCACCACCGCGCTCGTGCATTTCTTGATGCTGACCAATGTCGACGCCAGTGACATCGCCATCGACGTGACCGTCACCGACGACTCCGCGGGCCGCACCACCTATCTGCTGAAGGCCGCGACCGTGAAGGCGGGCGGCGCCATCAACGTGGTTGGCGACAACATGAAACTGCCGCTCGAGGCTGACGACTTCATCCAGGTTCGCGCGACGAGTGGCACCAATGTCCTGGATTGCACCGGGGGCGTTCTGGAGCAGGCGTAATGAAGACCATCGGCAACAGCAATCGCATCCAGCCAGCCTACACCGTCGGCAACGCGCCGACGAACAACGTCGCCTACACCGATCTGGCCAATGCGTTCACGCTGGCGCAGTCGATCTCGCTCGCCACGGCCGGCACGATTTTCTCGCTCATCACAACAGAGAACAACGCCACGGCCCAGGCGGTAGACCTCTATCGCCATCGCGCCGGTGCTGCCGGGCAGGACGGCGACGACCTCACCGAGCTGCAATTCAACGGCCTTGACGATAACGGCACGCCACAGAAGACCAAGTATGCGCGCATCCTGGCTGAGATCGCCGACGCCAGCGACACGACCGAGGACGGGCGCCTGTCGCTCGGCACGATGCGCGCTGGCAGCGTGGTGGACTGGCAGGTCGAGAGCGGCACACTGCGGTACCAAGGGCTGACGTTGCCGACCACGGCTGGCGCGATCAATGCAGTCGAATTCCAACGGTCAGGCATACCAATCGCTGGATCAGCAAGTTTTTCAGCCGATAAGAATGACATCGACCAAACCAGCGTCAGCGGAAGCAGCGTCGCGACCAAAATCACGTTCCCAAACGAAAACTGGGACGTCGGCGGCAACTACGCTAGCAGCACTTTCACGGCACCGTGGGCGGGAAAATTCACTGCAAATGCTCAGATCGCATGGGGCACAACGAATCTTACGGCTAATGAACTCCTTCAAATCCAGTTGACGCAAAATGGAGTTGGAATCCGCGCTGGGGCAATCCGTGCGCCATCGACGTCCACAATCCAGGTTTGTAGTCTGACCATCGATGTCGATGCCGCCCTAAACGACACATTTGAAATATACGCGACCAAAAGTGGCCCAGGCGCAGGGACAATTTTGGGTTCCACCCCATACACTTGGTTCCAAATTAAAAGCGCATGAGGGCGTGATGCCGCCGTTCATCCTCACCTACACCACGCTTGTCGAGAACATGAAGAACTACGCCGAGCGCGGCACCGATACCGACACCCGGTATAACGACAACATCCCGGTCATGATCGCGCGCGCCGAGAACCGGCTGGCGATGCGGCTCAAGACCATGCTGACGCGCCCGACCATCAACGACACGCTGACACCAGGGAACCCCACGCTCACCAAGCCATCCTACTGGCGCAACACGGTCAGCATGATGGTCGCCTACGGAACCGGATTTGTGTTGCAGCAGCCGATGTGGCCGCGCACCAAGGAGTTCATCCAGACCTATTGGCCCAACCCTGCAACGACGGGAGTGCCGCGCTTCTATGGCGACTATGACGAGAACCACTGGATCCTCGGGCCAACCCCCGCGCTGGCCTATCCCGTGCAGTACGTGGTCGACCAAAGCCCCGTCCCGCTCAGTGCCGAAAACCAGACCAACCTCTACACGATCAAGGCCCCCATTGTTCTACAGGCGGCCTGCTTCCTGGAGTCCGACATCTTCCTCAAGAACTGGGACAATATGGGCGCCAGGGAGAAAGACTTCGAGGCCAGCGTCGCCGATCTGACCGGCGAGAAGCTGCGCCTGCTCACCGACCGCAGCATGAGGGCTGAAGCATGAGCGCATTCGACACCTTCGGCGGCACCCCGGTACAGCCGTCGCGCGTCAACTACCGCGCCATCGCGCTGACCGCTGACGTCACCCTGGAATGGCCATGGGTCCAGCAGGACACGGCTGACACCGTTGCCTATCTCAACGACGTCACGCCGGACGCGGCTGGCTGGACGATCACGATGCCGAGCGCGGACCAGGCGCCGACCGGCATGGACGCGATTTTCCGCAACATCGGCGCGGACTCGTTTTTCGTGGTCGATGCCGACGGCGGAGCCATCGCGACCGTCGGGTCGGGTGAGGCATGGTACGTCTACATCACCGACAATTCCGATGCCGCCGGGACGTGGAGCCAGATCGAGTTCGGCGCCGGGTCCAGCAGCGCCCAGGCCGCGGCGCTGGCCGGCAAAGGCCTCATCGCGCTCGCCAGCCTGCTGAATCAGAACTACCCGGTCAGCATCCTCACGACGGACCAGACCATCGTCGCCGCCAATCGCGCCACGCTGTTCACGGTCAGCCCGGCCGTCGGCTCCGGCACACTCAGCTTCGACCCGATCGCCAGTCTCGGCGCGGGCAACTTCATCCTGTTCAGCAACCTCGGCACCGGGGCATGGACGATGGAGCCCGCCGGCGGCGAGACCATCGACAACCAAGTCAACATCCAGATCAATCCCAACGAGAGTTGCGAAATCCATGTCGGGGCCAACGGGCTCTACACCATCGGCCGTGGCCGCGCGAACGAGTTCTTTTTCACCCAGTTGAATCTCGATGTGGGCGGCAACACCGACGTCAGCCTCACCACGATCCAAGCCAGCAACTTCATCCAGCGGTATTTTGGCACGCTGACCGGCAACATCGCCGTGATCGTGCCGGACGCGGTCGCGGTCTATGACGTGGTCAACGACACCAGCGGCGCATTCCAATTGACGGTCAAGACCGCCGCCGGCACCGGGCTGGTCATCAGCCAGGGCGAGACCGTCCTGGTCCGCTGCGACGGGACCGATGTGTTCGACGCCGACACCGAGACGCCCGCTCCGGCCAGCACACTGTTCGCCGATGGCAGCGAAGCGAGCCCCAGCATGTCGTTCATCGCCCAGTCCAATCTTGGCTTCTGGCGGCGCACCAACAACACAATGGCGGCGTCTGCCAACGGCAACGAGGTGTGGGAATTCGACACCGACGGCATCAACACGGTGGACAGCGACCTCAAGAAGCGCGGCCTGGACATCTCGGTCTGGGCCACGGTTTTCGGGTGATGCATGCCGGCAACCGATAACCCCAACGCGGGCAGCGCATCGACGATCTTCCCGATTACATCGAAACCCGGCATCCAGCGCGACGGCACGCAGTTCGACAGCGATTCCTTCGTGGACGGCCAGTGGTGCCGCTTCCAGCGCGGCCGTCCGAAGAAAATGGGCGGCTACCGCATGGTGGCCAATCAGTTCGACGGCCCGATCCGAACCACGTTCGTCCATGCCACGGCCAACAACAACCGCGTCTACTGCGGCTCCGGGTCCAACCTGCAATTCACCGACCTGACACCCAGTGGCGTCGGCGGAGGCATCAGCGATGTGACGCCGACCCTGGCCAATGGCTTCGTGCCAAGCAACTACAACACCTGGCAGTTCGCCGAGCTCTATGACGCGGTCAGCACATCGTCCCGCCTGATCGCCCATGCCGCGCCGAACCTGTCCAGCATCGACAGCACGGCGCGGCGGAAGATTTGGTACGGCGACATCGATGGCAGCACGCCGCTTGTCGTGGCAGGAGACGCGCCCGAGGTCTGCGGCGGCGTGCTGGCGGCGGCGCCATACGCGCTGGCGATGTGCGACAACGGCTATATCGCATGGTGCGTCCCGAACGAACCGGACGACTGGACAAGCTCTGGTTCCGGCTCGGCGCGCATCACGCGCAGCAAACTGGTCTACGGTTCCCCGGTGCGCGGCGGCGCCGGGCAGGCGCCGGCCATCGTGCTGTGGAGCCTGGACGCGGTGTTGCGCGGCACGTTCTCCGGCGGCAGCACAGTGTTCGACTTCGACACCATCACGAGCCAGTCGTCGATTCTCAGCAGCGCCGGCGTGATCGAGTACGATGGCATTTTCTTCTGGGCCGGCGTCGACCGCTTCCTGATGTATAACGGCGTCGTGCAGGAGGTGCCGAACACCTTCAACATCAACTATTTCTTCGACAACCTGAATTGGAACCAGCGCCAGAAGGTGTGGGCCACCAAGATCCCGCGCTACGGCGAGATCTGGTGGCACTATCCCAGCGGCAACAGTGTCGAATGCAACGCAGCCATCGTGTTCAATATCCGAGAGAATGTCTGGTACGACACCAGTGTCGAGCGCACGTCCGGCTACTACCCGCAGGTTTTCCGCTGGCCGCTGTGGACCGACGTGCAGCCGTCCGACACCGCCCTGGTGCGGCCGTCGAGCGGGACGCCGGCCACGTCGGACGGCGGCACCGTGGCCAACGCCTTCGACGGCGATCCGGCGACGGCATGCACACAGATCGGGACCGACGGCGACATCAGCTACGACTACGGCTCCGGCGTCACCAAGCCTATCAGCCGCGTCGGCATCCTGCCCAACGGCGACGCAACCTACGATCTCGTGTTCGAGTATTCCGACGACAACGCAGCGACATGGACGACCGCCGTGGCGCCGGGGTCGACGGCCTACACCGACCAAGTCGCCGTCTTCTATGACCTGCCGACACCGATCAGCGCGCGCGCCTGGCGCGTCCGGGAGACCGACGGCGGCACGCTAGATCTGGCCGAGGTCTATTTCATGGCCTATGGCTACATGCTCATGCAGCATGAATTTGGCCGCAACCGCATCGTCGGCTCGGTGCAGACATCTATCCGCTCCTACATCGAGACCGGCACCATCGACTACGTCGCGCGCGGGCCGCTCGGCGACCGTTGGCTTGGCGTCAACCGGCAGATCATGCTGCGCCGCATCGAGCCGGACCTGATCCAATCCGGTCCGATGACCGTGTCAGTTATCGGGCAGCGCTATGCCCGCGACAATGACGTGACCCAGACCTTCGACATGGCACAGGTGACGGGCGACGCGAACGACCTAAATCCGCTGAAGCTGGACCTGACACAGCAGTTCCGCTTGATGCGCCTGCGATTCCAATCCGACACGCTGGACGGATTCTTCGAGATGGGCGAGATCACGCTGATGATCGGCCCGGGCGACGCGAGCGCCTGATGGCCGGCGCCAACAAAACCATCCTGCAGCTGACCGACGGCGCGCCGCTGGCCGACACCGATGCCCTGGTATTCGAGCGGCCCGGGACACCCAACGCGACGCTGAAGATCACGGCGCTCGACGCGGCGACGTATTTCGGCGGCGGCAGTGTTGGGCCGACGGGACCTACAGGACCTACAGGCCCGACAGGCCCTACCGGGCCAACGGGGCCAACAGGCCAGACGGGAGATGCGGGGGCGCCAGGCACTCCAGGATCACCCGGCGCAACCGGGCCGACCGGCCCGACGGGGCCGACAGGTCCTACCGGGGCGACCGGCACCAATGGCACAAATGGCACCAATGGCACCAACGGAGCTACCGGCGCCACCGGCCCGACTGGACCTACTGGAGCGACAGGTCTGATCGGCGACGGTAGCTATGGCGACATTACCGTCAGCGGCAGCGGCACCGTCGTTACCGTTGTTGGCGCGGATTGGGCCGCCGGGTCCGCATCGGCCGGGTCGTGGCCCACCATCGGGAGCGGCACGCTGCTGACCGCCGCCGTCGCCGGCACCTTCGAGCGCGACTCCAACGCCTTCTACTTCACCACCGACACCGGGAACCGCGGCGTGATCCCGGTCGAGAACCTGATTCGCGCCGATGCCAGGCGCACCTTCACCAGCAATACCAGCCAGCAAGCGATTTTCAACTCCCCCGCGAATGGCACCCTCACCCTCGAAACCGGCTGCTACCTGTTCGAGGGGCTGATCGCCATGGACACGATGTCAGCCACATCCGGCAACGGCAAGTTCAGCCTGATCGGCGCTGGTACCGCCACGCTCGCCGCCATCCTGTGGCAGGCCTACGGCAACGACAACACCGCCGAATCTACCGGCGCCGCCATCGGCGGATCGTGGCATGTCATCGCGACGGAAACCGCTACCAATATCGTGACGGCGGCGATTGGCACCGCGCTGTGTTTCATGGTTAAGGGCACGTTCGAGGTCACGGTCGCCGGCACCATCATCCCATCATTTGCCCAGACCACGGCAGCCGCCGCGGTCGTCAACATCGGCTCCTACTTCAAATGCAATCGCATCGGCTCGACGTCGCTGACGTCGATCGGCCGGTGGACCTAAGCGATGCCCGACCAATACCTCATCCAGTCCGATGGCGGCTTCATCCTGCTCTCGCCGGCGCCAGGCGACCTGATCATCGCCCCCGGGCGCAACACCCTGTTGCAGGATCCGCGCCGCTTGACCTTCACCCAATGGGCATCGACCGTGACCGCCGACAACAACATCGGCCCGTTGCCGATCGACGAGAACAACTGGAAGGACTGGGCCGAGCGCGTTTACCAGATCACCGGCAATACCCCAGATCCCGGGCTGTTTGGCGACTGGCAGTCATGGGCCTTGGCATGGCTAGGTTCGACATGACATTCCCATTCCAGTGTGATATTTTCCCAGCGGCCAGGAGGATGCGATGGCACGCAAGCAGGGGCTGAAATCACAGGCGAAGCGCCTCGCGGCCCGGGGCCGGAACGGCGACGATCGGCTTGCCCATCTCAGCGCCGACGAGATCGCGGTCCTCAATTCCCTGCAGGGCGGCGAAAGCATTAACCCGGACACCGGACTGCCCGAGTATTTCAGCCTCAAGAAGGTCTTGAAAAGCGCCGCCAAGGCGGCCGGCGCCCTGGTCGGCAGCTATCTCGGTGGCCCCGCCGGCGCGGCCGTGGGCGGCGGCGTGGTCTCGGCCCTCATGGGCGACAGCGCCAAGAAGGCCCTCACCACCGGCCTGTTGTCCGGCCTGGGCGCCTGGGGCGTCCAGCAGACCGGCGTCGGCGATTCTCTCGGCATCGAGAGCCTGGGCAGCAACGCGGACCTGCTGGGTCGCACCGCCGCCGCAGCGGCCCCTGACGCGATCCAGACCGCCTCCGGCTCATCTGGCGGCACCGGCGGCGGGATCAGCGCCCTGCTGCCGCTGCTGGGCCTCGGCGCCGCCGCGGCGGGCGCGGCGGGCACCAAGACGCCGAAGACCAAGACGCCCGAGCGCGCGCCGGACCAGGAAGCCGTCGAATACGAGCCGCTGGACCGTGACCAGTTGGCCTATGCCGGCGACCCATATTCCTATGGCGTGTTCGGCCCGGAGTTCCAGTACTTCAACGAGGTCAACCCGAACCTGCAGCCACTGACCATGCGGGCGGGCGGGCGCGTCGGATATGCCTCGGGCGGTGCCACCGAAGCCCGCGATCCGACCGGTCCACACGGGGCGACAAGCGGCGGCAGCGGGCCCAAGGGCGGGGGCAAAGGTGGCGGCGGAGGCGGCCGGAAATCCGATGAGCCGCCACATGCCGGCACCGGCGGCGGCCAAACATCCGGCCTTGGCAACCGCGGGCCGCTTGGCGGACTCGGAAATGGCGGCAAGGGCGGCATGGGCGACATCGACAGTTATCTGGACAGCCTCGGCGTCGGCACCACACCCACCACGCCGAGCGCGCCAGGCGTGCGCCCGGAGATCAAGCGCACCGGCCATTGGGACAACCCGGATTGGGACCTGAAGGACTGGGGCGCGGCGATGAACAAGTACAAGCAGCGCGGCGCCGGATGGGGATTCCTTGACATACTCGGAGGCCCGTTTGTCGATGTGAAGCCGCCAGATTGGGACGTGCCGGAATCCTTCGAGGACGGCGATTGGCACACCTCAACCAATATCGGCGGCGTGGTCGGCACGCTCGGCAGCCTGTTCACCGGCGTGCCGTTCGGCGGCGTGATCGGCAGCAAGATCGACGATTATCTCGGCGTCCCCGATCTGTACCACGGCAGCTGGTCCCTGGGCCACGATATCCAGGATGAGAACACGATGAACCCCAGCGGAGGCGGTCGCAGTTCAGGCGCTGGCGGCGGCAGCATGGGCGGCGGCGGCACCGGCAAGAACGTCGGAATCAGCCAGATCGTGCCGCGGCTGCCGGTCCCGGTACCGAGCAAGACCGCGACGGCAGCGCCTGGCGACGCGCAGGATGACCAGACCAGCAACAACGGTGTCGATGATCAGACCGGGCGCGTCTATCAGCCGCTCCCGAATCCCTACACCTACGGTCTCTACGATCCCGAGCATGCGTTTTTCACCGGCCAGTTGCCGATGACGGAACTTGACATGGCGCGCGGCGGTCATGTCGCGGGGCCCGGCGACGGGCAGAGCGACAGCATCCCGGCGATGCTCAGCAACGGTGAGTATGTCATTGACGCCGAGACGGTCTCCGCGCTCGGCGACGGGAGCACCGACGCAGGCGCCAAGAAGCTCGACCAGATGCGCCACCGCATCCGCAAGCACAAGCGCGGAGCCAAGGCTAGCAAGATCCCGCCGAAGGCCAAGGGGCTCAGCAGCTACATGAAGGAGGCCGCGTGATGGCCGGAATCACCGATCTTCTGTTCGGCTCCAAGCCGCTGCCGCAGGTCACGTCGACCGACACGACCAATACCACGCTGCCCTCGTGGTACCAAAGCTGGATCAACCAGCTTCTCGGCAAGGCCGGGTCCGTCGCCAACGAGCCGTACCAGCCGTATGGCCAGCCGCGCATCGCGCCGTTCAGTTCCGACACCGGGCAGGCTTTCGGACAGGTGCGCGCTGGTCAGGGCGCGTGGCAGCCGGAATACGGCCAGGGCATTTCCGCGATCACATCGGCCGGCGGCCAGTTTGATCCAAACGAATTCAGCCAGTACATGAGCCCCTATATCGACAGCGTGGTGAATCGCATTGGAGAACTCGGCGGGCGCAACCTCAGTGAGAATCTGCTGCCGCAGGTCAATGACAGCTTCATCCGCGCCGGCCAATTCGGCTCGAGCGGCAACTTCGATCTGACCGGCCGCGCGCTCCGCGACACCCAGGAGGCGGTGCTGGCGCAGCAGAACCAGGCGCTGGCCGGCGGCTTCGACAGCAGCATGAAGAACTACCAGGGCGCGCTCGACCGCCGCCTCTCGGCCGGACAGGCGCTGGGCAGCGCCGCGCAGCTGGGCCAAGGGCTGCGACTGCAAGACGCGGCAGCGCTGCAGGGCATCGGCGGCGCGCAGGAGGACAAGACCCAGCAGTCGCTCAATCTCGGCTACCAGGACTTCCTGGAACAGCGCGACTACCCGCGCAGTCAGGTCGACTGGCTGAGCAACATCATCCGCGGCGTGCCAGCCCCGACCAGCACGACGTCGACCAGCACCGGGACGGCCAACCAGAGTCAACTGGCGCCGAACACCCTGGCGCAGTTGGCCGGCACCGCGCTCGGCATCTATGGCCTGTCCGGCGGATTCAAGCGCGGCGGCCGGGTGCGGGCGAAGAAGAAGATGCCGCAGATGCGCAAGACCCCGGCTCCGGTCATCGACATGGAGCCGGCAGGCGAGAGCGGCGGCATCTCCCAGTTCCGCATGGCGGCATAGGAGGCGGCCATGGTGGGCTATACCGACTACGCCAACATGGACCCGAACTTGCTGCAGTCGTTCGCGACGCAGGGCAACGCGCGCGCGATCTTCGAGATGCGTCGCCGGGGCGCCCCCGTCCCGCGCGCCGGAACATGGGCGCCGCCGACCGGTGGCCCCGGCATGGCCATGAGTGGCCGCCCTCCGACGATGCCCATGATCGAGCGCCCGGCCTACCTCGACAAAGCGCCGCTGGCCGGCACGCAGACATTGGCGTCACCGCCGCAGATGGCGACGATGGCGGAGACGCCGCAGGCCATCCCCAATCAGACCGATCCGGCGCTGGTATTCGGCAATGCCGGCCGCGCCATGGGCGGGAGTTCGCTCCCCGGTGTTGAGCAGCCGCCATACCTGCAGCGCGGCCAGCGCCCGCAGCAGCCATCCGGCGACGCGCGCATCGCCTCCATCGCCAACGGTGGAGACGCCGCCGGCGCGATCCAGGCGGGCGCGGCCGCCGCCGACGAGGTCTCCGGCAATGCCTCCCCTGGCGCCAACCTGCCGGGGCCGATCGGCGCGCTGACCCGGTCCATGGCATCGCTTGAGGACGAGCCGGAGGACAAGTACGGCAGCACCATTGACCAGATGATCCAACAGTTGATGGCCAACAAGGACCCGAGCGCCAACCGGAACATGGCGCTGGCCCAGGCCGGATTCGCCATGGCGGCCAGCGGATCGCCGTTTTTCCTCCAGGCAGTCGGCCAGGGCGGACAGGCGGGGCTGAAGGCTTACCAGGATGCCCAGAAGGAGGACATGCTGAAGCGCGTCCAGGCGGCGCAGTTGGCTGGCGACCGGTCGCAGCAGCTTGAGGCCCAGCGCGCACACAAGGCCGGCGAGGCGCTGGAAGGTGGTCGTCTGGCCGAGACCCAGCGCAGCAATCTCACCCAGGAGCAGTTGGCGGCCCAGAAGTTCGAAGAAGACAAACGCCACCAGCGCGTCGCGGAAGCGATCGAGAAGGGGCAACTTTCCATCTCCAGTCAAAGCGCTGGCATCGCGCTGCAGAATCTGCAGCTGGCCAAGGACAAGTTCGCCGACGAGCAGCAGCGCTACAAGGACGGACTGGCCGACGAAAAGGCGCTCAAGCAGGCACAGATCGACTACCAGAGGGCGCTTGCCAAGTCGCAAGAAGCCCTTGGCGTCGACCGCGCGACCGACATCGTCTACACCCAGGACGGCGGCGCGGCACTGGTCGACAAGACGACAGGCAAGTCCGCGCCAATCACCGACACAGATGGCAACCCAATCAAGGCAGTGGCCAAGGGCAGCGGCCAGACGGCGGCGATGAAGAACGCCAAGTACTACACAGACATTGGCCTGTTCCCGAGCGAGAAGGACGCCGCCGCCGCGATGCTGTCCGCCAAGTCGATGGCGCCCGACAAGCGGCTGGCCAAATCCTATGAAATGGCCGATGCGTGGCTGCTGTCCAATCCGCAGTTCACCGGCGACAACGCCAAGCGCGAGGAGATGGCGCAGACCTACCTGGAGGCGCTGGAATCCGCCGCCGGCGCTCCGCCTGCGGCCGCGCAGACGCCGAGCGCGGAGGCTCCGGTCAGCACCGCAGCGCCCGGCGGCGAGATCGTCGTGAAATCGCAGGCTGACATCGACAACGCGCCGAAGGGAGCCGTGTTGATCGTCAACGGCAAGAAATTTGTGAAGCCGTGACATGGCCGAGTTCGACACCAGCGGATTGCAACCACTTGATACGACCGGGCTAGTCCCGGTCGATCAGCAATTCGACACCTCCAATCTTGTGCCGCTCGACACCAGCGGGCTTGTCCCGGTCGATGAGTCTACCGGCGAATCCCCACTATCCGAACGGGTCCGCGCCTACGAGACGGAAAATCCGTTTTTCACCCGCATGGGCCAGCGACTCAAAGCCGGCTTCCTGAATATCGGATCGTCAATTCAAGGCACACACGCCGTTGGCGAGGTCGAGCGGCTGCAAAACATCGCGCCGTTTCTCTCGCGCATCGACCAAGGTGAAAAATTAGAGCGGCCGGACTTCGCCAACACCGGACTGCTAGACCCAGAGCGCCAACGGATCGAACAATATCAGCGTTCGTCGCCCGAGGAACGGCAGAAACTCCTGGGGCAATGGCAGTCCGAGATTGTCGAGGCCGCCAAGTCGACGGCCGAGCAGCGCGCTGAATCGGCGGCGATCCCGCGCAACCCGGCCGTCGCCGATTTCTCGCGCGCGTTCGGCAGCAAGGACTACCTCGGCGCCACCGAGATATTGCTAAAGAACCCCGTCGGGATCATTGGGCAGGTGGGCACGGAATCCGCCCCCACCATGCTGGCAGCGCTGGCCGCCGGCATCGTCAATCCGTTGCTCGGCGCCGGCGTCATGGGCGGGTCCTCGGCGGCGCAGGAATATGGCAGTAGCGTCATCGACTATATCGGGCAGCAGGGCGTTGACACCAACGACCCGCAGGCGCTTTTGGCCGCGCTGCAGAACCGCGACTTGGTCGGCAACGCCGCCGACTACGCCACGAAGCGCGCGGCCGTGATCGGAACGGTGGACGCGCTATCTGGATTGGTCGCGGGCAAAATGCTCGTGCCGGGCCAGTTGATCGCCGGGCCGGTCAAGCGCGAGGCAGTGAATGAATTGGTCGCGCAGCCACTCCTGCAGGCTGGCATGGGTGCGGCCGGCGAGGCAGGCGGCCAGCTGGCCAGCACCGGGAAGATCAACGACCCGGCATCGGTCGCGATCGAGGCAATCGGCGAGTTTGCCACCGCTCCGGTCGAGGCCGCCGCCTTCGGCACCCAAAGGTTTCGCGAAAGCGCTCCGGCACCGGGACCCCAAGCCCAGCCGGCCGCGCCAGTCGGGGCGGCAGGGGGTGAGCCCTCTCCCCAAGCCGCCCCGGCGACCATTCCAGACCCCGGCACCCGCGTCGGGCTGCGCCGCGAGGGCGCCGCGCCGGAACCCGTCGTGGTGGAAGCGGTCCAGGACGGCTACGTGTTTTTTCGCGACCCGGACGGGAACGTGGACGCCGCCACCGTCGACGATTTCAAGCGCGACCTGACCGCCCCGCCGCCAGCGACCAAGGCCGTGGACGCGACCACCGTGCCAACCCCGCCGCCGGAGGTGACGGCGCCGCCGCCACCGGAAACCGGCGACATTAACGATTTCGACCCCTATGCCATCCGCGAGCCGGTCAAGGCACGGCCGACCGAGCCCAGTCCACAGGCCAAGATGGAACTGCCCGACACGGCCAAGATCGCCGCCCTGCAGCGCCAGGCGCGGCTGTGGGAGGTCGCCGCGGCCGAAGCCGAGGAGCGCGCCACCAGAGGCGAGCCGGGCGCCCGGACGCCGGAGGAAATCGCCTTTATGCGCCACAGCGCCCAGCAGGCCGCCGCCGAGGCAGCCGCCATGGCGCGCACCGCGACGCCCCCACGGGTCTCCCAGGACGCCACGGCGGCCACGCCGGA
>ERZ724522.161-NODE-161-length-42114-cov-8.582396_pt1 | contig 42114 bp, 94 predicted proteins | sample MGYA00376055_ERZ724522 | MGnify/ENA primary metagenome ERZ724522 (study PRJEB28724, sample SAMN07190884) | wastewater metagenome | isolation source: effluent of sewage treatment plant in Hong Hong | place: Hong Kong | collected 2016-03-17 ... | reverse complement strand
AATAAACACAGACTGAACCTCAAACAAGTTAACTCGTTGAAAATCATCAATATCGGCAGCACCCACTACATAAAACATACAGTTGTCTCGCAACAACGGATACAATACATGAGTCACACGAGTATCCAACCCCTTCTGAGCTTTCACCTGTAACCGCAATCTCAAAGGCGTATCCGTAATCTTGTCGTCAACATCATACCCAACAAAGAACATCGAAGAAATTCGAGCCGTTACCTTTATTTGAGTAAATGACCCAACCATGCTGAACGCATTCGTGTTCCGTGGCCACGAAGATAACAAATTCGCATGATTCTCGGTCGGTAAACACAAATGGAAATCAAAATCCATCGTCGCTGGGCCTTGGTCATTGCCGGCCCGTATATGCTGAAAATGTGCCTTCACAAACCCATCTAACGCATCCTGCACCTTGTAAAGACTGCCAGTATCATCATCCCCATGATGGTCGTAAACATGCTGAACCACATCCATTATCTCACCCGCCTTGTTCTGCCCAATATACAACGGTAACTCAATCGTCACATACTGATGGGGCGGTAGAGTGGAAACAATGTCACCGAATCCTCCTGTGCTCGGTGGCACCGCCGCTGGCCCCGGCCATAACGCACCCGATAAAACCGTGCTCTTTGGTGGATTGTTAGGGTCATTAAACAAATCATCAAACAACGGTGCGAATTTTTTGAAATCAATTATCTTGTCCTTGTCAAATACAACTTTCGGTGGTGGGTTGGCTACTGTTGCTTGACCCAAAACATCGGCTAGTGATTTCGCCTTAGCTGCCAAAATTTCCTCCATCGCTTTGTCAAGATGGGTTTTGTCAAAGAAAGTCATGGGGTCATCCTTGAAAATGAAATCATCCTTATACTTCTTGTCAAGGTAAGTGTAATCGGCACGATTCTTGATAACAGACATCTTTCTCAGACGCTCTTCTTCCTCTTCCAACCGGCGCTGACTCGCTGTTTTCTCGTCACTCATAACAAATTCAACCAATCCGCCGTGTAACCATCCAACTTCATTCCAAGTTTACCCTCAATCACTTCCTGAACCACATATTCATGTTTGGTGCCTCGCCACGAAACCCCAATCACATACGCCTCAAAATAAGGCAAATACTCCGCCTCTTCACAACGCACATTCACCCTGTCACCCACATTGAATTCAGACTTCGGTATCATGCTAGCACCTTCTTGAACATCCGGCGTTGCCTCAAAAAATGCTTGTCCGTCTTCCTCGGTTGCAACGCATCACAACCAATCTTCCGCGTCTCCCCATTCGGGCACTCCACCAACACCGAATAGTAATTCCCCTTCCAATACTTCGATGGCCACGAATCCACACTCCCAATCCGCCGAACCTCAGTGCCCACCAGTAAACCCGCAACCTCATTCTGAGATTCATCCGTTATCACAAAAAATTCATGGCTCTCAACCTTGATGGCCTGATGCAAATGAAAATCAACCCAACTCTCACCCTTCTTATGCGATACCCGTGTGTCTTTCTTCATGATTTATCCTTTCTCTGCTGTAACCGCTTCAGTAAACGGTAAATCCTAAACGCCCGACTCTTCGACATGCAACCCAATTGCACCGTGCCACTACCGTAATACTCATACGCCGCCATATCCCCAACCCCACCCATCTCCTTCCTCAATGCCTTGATTGTAGCTGCGTCATCCTTCATAAATTTTCATATCCCTGTGTATTGCTGACTCATGGAACACGCAATCCCCTTCTCTGGCTCCAACTTCATCCCCCCATCCCATATCTCCACCCGCTCCACATGTGGGCCAGATACACCACGACTCATGCTCCGCGTCAACGAAAACCATAACTGCCAAGCCGCTCGCCAATCACAAAAATAACACGCTGGCGCATAGATGTTGTCAGAATAGAAAATCTTTAATGTCACATTCATTCGCTTATTCCCCTATATCGTCTTTTCCTGCTCCCGCCCTGATAGCACTCATACCTTAACCCCCAATAACACCGCCACCGCCTTGTTGAAATCCTCCTGCTCCTGTGTGCCACGACAACCAGACTTCAATAACTCCTGTATCCGCAACTTCGGCTCCACCAAAGTCCGGGTCGAAACCGCCTCACTGTCACGCCGATTTAATGAAGCATTCGCAGCCGCAATCTCAGGCGTCTCCCCATACCCCAATACCACATTCCCATCAAAACAAGTCAAAAACTGCCGCCAATACGGTGGCACCGACCGCCCCATACAATCCTCATTCGGACGCATCCAATGCGGTTGTTCATCCGTATTCCGCTCCAACTTGATGTTCGCAATAGGTGTCTCACTCATATGCCACCCATTCTATACCATCCCATACAAAAAGTCAAGACCGCCCTAATTACACGAAAAATATCATTCCAACGCCCTAATCGCACCGTTTATATCATCTGACCCCAACACCCATGCCCTAATCGCATAAAACACTTACATCCATACCCACCTTCCACAAAATTCATTACCCACCCGGAATTTTCGTTACCCAGACCCAAATGCTCAAAAAAACCATTACCGAAATCACTAAAACCCAAACTATCTGTTAAAACCAATAAACCGAGTTTATACACTTTAACCGATATTCAAGTTCATTTATCTTATCGGTATGATATTTATTGTCATGAAGAAAATTCCACCATATTTTTGGCTTTACACAATTCTAAAACGAAACGCATTTCGAAATAATCGACCCATCATTCTTACATTTGAAGAATTTTTAGAATTTGTTAAAATAACTCAATGCCATTATTGTGAAAAAATAATATCATGGCCAACAAAAGCATTCACTCGAATCAGCAATAGACAATATAAAAGAAATAGTACTGCTTATTACCTCGACCGAAAAAACAGTGACATTGGATATACAAAAGAAAATTGTGTGGTTTGTTGTAGCACATGTAACGCTATAAAAGGAAATACTCTCAACTACGAAGATATGATGATTCTCAAACCATCTTTGATAGAACTCGCAAAATACCATAATTCGTCTCCAATGACGAATAGAAGTCAAAAAGTGGAGTAAAGCGTCTTTTATGACGCCTTATCCCTCGAAAAATGCCTTAATGTTCCATCTATGACGCCTTAACCCCTACAACGCATCATCTATGAGACATTATCAATCCGTATTAGCACGCCTACCCCAAAGAATAAAATGATATCCAATGATATCAATGACCATAGCCAGTCTTGAAATGAGTGCCATAGCCAGTTTTCAGAGTGCCAAGGATACGGATATGCGTATTTACTTTTCATGGAAAAAAGTAGCTCCCCGTCGTACACGAGCATGCGCGGGGTCGCAGCCCCCCCAAAAACCATGTTCAGAAGGCCACCCCCGGCCCCCGTACGAGGGGGAGCATGGGGGTGTCTAATTGAGGTTATTATAGCCCTAGCCGGTGGGGGTGGTTAGGGGGTGAGTGCTTTGTCTTGTTCTTCCTTCTCCAACTGTCGGGCCTCTTCCTCTTCGCGTTCAAAGCGTGAGAGGTAGGTGAGTAGGATACCGGCCATTGCGTCTTGTTGGTTGGAGGCGACGAATCTGGCACGGACTTCGTGGATTGGGGTTTTGTCAATCTCTTCGTGGATACCGGCGAGGAACTGCATTCCCGCGTTATGGATTGGGCCACCGATTTCAGTGGCCAAGTATTCCTCGACGGTTTCGGGTTCAGCGAGTCGTTGGGCGACTTTGGTGAAGGGGTTTGGTTTCTTTGGGTTGGCGAGGTTCTTGCGGTGGACTACGAGCGGGGTGTTGAGCAGACGGTTGACTTTGGGCTCGTGGGAGTCCAAGTGGGCTTGGTAGATTGAGAGTGCGTCATTCATGGGTAAGACGGTAACACAGTTCTGTTGTTTGTCAAGTGGGGAGTTCAGTCGTATTTATAGACTTGCCAACGGGCGTCATTCCCTTTACTGATGACGGTTGGGGTTGGGCCGGTTCGTTCGACTTCAGCGGCGGTGAACTTGGTAGCTTGTTCAACGCCGAACACCCAGCCTTGTTTGTTCGACCAAAACCCTCGTTCGTTTTCGGATTGGATGATGAAGAGCATTTTAGAAAAAGGTTGGAGGGGATTTGACTCCCCTCCGTTTTGGTTTGGTTCGATTACTTGGTGAGTTCCGCGTAGTCGGGATTGACTTTCAACGGTTCAGGCGGATTGATTTGAACCGATGGAGTGTTGACGAGCACCCCGGCGACCGCGTTGATTGCGGCGGCGATTGACTCGGCGGGCACCATTTCGATTGTGCCACCGTTGACTTTGACACCCGCGACATTCTCCGCGTCCAAGGCAAACTCACGGAACTTGGAGACGGTGAGTTGGCGGCGGATTTTGTTCTTTTCGATGGTGAGGGGTTTGGATTTGACTTCTTTCCGTTCACCCTCGACCAGCACAACCTTGGATTGGAGGAGTCCGAACAGTTGGATGGTGTTGTCGGTTGTATTGAGGTTCAGACCGTTCCCGATGGGGATGTATTGGTCTTTTTTGGTGTAATCGTCGTTTTGTTTTCCTTCCGCGTGGGCGGCGAGGGTTTTCTTCAACGATTCCATGACGGCCACGGCGGCTTCGTAGGCAAGTGTCGCCTTGTCAGTCATTTCCGCCATGATGATTTCGAGTTCCGTGACAGACTTTTCGACGGCCTTGTGGTAGGAGAACCCGAGGTTGACGGTGTAGCGGGCGAGACTGCCATCCGTTTTGGAGAGGTAGGTAAGAGACGCGAATTGGCAGCCCTTGATACCTTTGATGGCCTGAGCGATTTGAGCGATTGTTGATTTCATAACAGTTATTGATTTACTTTCTGTTGTCACGGTCAAACACCATGTTTAACCTTTTGACAATACCATTCTCGCACACTTTCTATATTTGTCAAACGGTATTTTGAAAAAAGTTTTCATCGTATAGGCGTATATGGAAGATATTGGTATTGAGGAATTTGGGGTGGCGGAACTGCCTCTGGCGGTTAATCATCCGTTCTGTAATGACTCTAACACACCTTGGGAGATTGTCAAGGGATTTGTTTAACTATTTCCGTTGTTTTCCCACCGTGGATGAATGAACATTTCGCCGTCGGGCTCGACTTCAAAACGACATGGGTAGGGGATTTCGGGGTTTCCAATCATCTTGAGTTGACGGAGATATTCGGTGCGGTCAACGGGCAACCATTCGTGAGTGCCGGATGGATAAAAAACGGCAACATAAAGACTGTTGGAATTGGATTCGAGGATGCGAATGACATCCGAGTAAGTCAGTTTCATGGGATGTAGTTGACGGAGACGGGTTCGGTGCCTTTCAGACCCCACATTTCGCCGGTGTCGCGGTTGTGGACTTGGAAGGCTTGACGGTGGAAACCCTTGTTGATACGGTTCGCACTGGCGAGGATGACGGCATCCGTTGGGCAGCCGGCAGTCACAACTTCCTCAGTGGCACCGATGTAATAGACGGAAAAGGTGAAGAATTTCATAGACAGATGACGACGATGTAAGAGACGAGTGCCCACAAACGGATGCGAGTCCACATTTTGAGGGATTCGAGAAGCGTTGTCGGTTTCATTTTCACGGAGTTAATATGGCACAAATTTTTGGCCTGTCAAGGGGAAGTTCGCCGGATTTCTGGGTGTCTTTCATCCGGTTCACCCTCTCACTCACATTGACATGTAGGTTTCGGACTTCGACCAGACTTCATACCACGCTTCACGGTCTTCCTTGACTTCGGTGAGGGGGATGCCCTTGAGTTTGGTCTTGCCGTAGAAGATGTGGCCGAGGTTGACGGTGTTCTTGAACTTGGCGGTGACTTCCATCCAACCGTCTTTGTATTTGACGATTGAGCCCTTGACTATCGGATTCGGTGTCGTTGTCGTATTCATACCGTCACCCTAACACATGTCAGCACTTTGTCAAGCGAAAATTTTACTCGTTTGTGTGAATCCAATGAGCCCACACTTCGTCACCGGTTTCGGGGATTCTGACCATGACGGCCCATTCCCCTTCTCCCGTTCGGGGCCTGACCTTTAGGCGACTTGCCGGGCAGTAACCGATGACTTCCACATCGTTACGGAGTTTGAACGAGGGGAAGGCTTGGAAGATATCCGATTGACTGTAACCGTTCCGAGAAATGAACTTCTCCCAAGTGAACAGTTCCGGCGAGATTTGGGGTTGTGGTATCATTCGGCCCATCCCTTGTTGAACTTCTCACGCCGGCGATAGACTTTCCGAGATTCGACTTTGCGAGAGGTCGGGTCAAATCCCCAAGTCTTTCTCACAGACTTGATTGCTTCGACTTGTGTTCGTAGTTTCATACTGACACACTACCACCAAAAGGGAGTTTGTCAAGCAGAAATTTTCAACGAATCAAACTCGTTTGACGCTTTCCCTACACTTGGGGAAGCACTCATGGCACTCGAACACGGGCTTGTAGTGTTCACAAATACCACACGAATGATGGCCCACTTGACCGGCCTTGTCACAGTTACAACGGTCAAGGTCATCATCTTCCGGCAGGCGTCCAACATGACGGAGAAATTGGTCTGCGTTCCACTTGGTCATAGGTTAGTGCCGGTTTTTGAACACGATTTCGATTTTGTCGCCGGTGACACGAGGGAACACGGTGAACAGTGCGTCACACCATCCACAATCGGCGTCTTGGGGAGCGGGGGAAACGGTCTTGTCCATCTTCCAAACCACATAGTCACGGGCTGGCCCTTCGTCAAGGCACTTTCCACATTCGGGACAAGTTGGTTTCTCGTCAAGTTGGAAAATCTTTGTCATGTCGTCACTCTACCATTAAAGCGGAGTTTGTCAAGTGGAAACTTTTACTTTTTAGGGGCACAGCCCGGCATGTAATCGTAACCGTCAAACCATCCTTCACCCTTCGTCTTGGGGTCTGAACAATGGTTCTGCGCTTCGGTGAGGGTGACATTCGAGCGGATGGTTCGACCTCCACCACTTCGACGGTAACGACGGATGCGGTAAATACGAGGTTCAGGTTGGTAAGTTGTGTCATTCATGTTGTCACCCTAACACAAGACGGAACTTTGTCAAGCGAAGATTTTACGCCTTTGCGGTGACAATGGAATGGATGTTGGCACGCCCGAGATTGTCAAGGCCGATTCCGTTGGTGCGTTTGAGGGCACCGTTGACGACACGGGCGACCTTGTGGGCCGTTTCGACTCCGCCGGGGAGGGGTGTCTTGTATTCAAACCGAGGGGCTTGGAAAATCCACGCTTTACCGTTCGAGCCAAAGGTCACAGATTCACAGACATAGACTTTTTTCATAGGGAGATAGGTTCGTTGAGTGCTCGCCAGATACCTTTCAAATGGAACATGATTCGATTCCACCGATGTAACCGGCATTGATTACAGATACAGACCGAGTGAAGTTTGATTTGTCGGAAAGTTGCCATAATCGTTGTTCAATTTACGATTCCAATATGGCACGGATTTTTGTCTTGTCAAGTAATTATTTTAAGAAATGAAGGGTCAACCGGCACCCACCGATTGACCCTCCACCCATGAACAACGAACTTACTGACCGAAAGTGACACCTTTTTGGAGGGCTTCCACTTCGTATTGTTTCCGTTGGGCCGGTGTAGCCCACTTGGTAGGAACTCGAACGTAGTCAACTTCCTTTCGTTCGACTCGTTTGTAAACGAACGCGGGTTTCTCGACGAGATAGACGGAGAAATGAGTCGCGTGTTTCGTCGGAAGGTCTTGACGGAGACGGTCATGGGAACGACCACTGACGGAGACAACCGACTTCCGAGGGCCACGACCACGGGGCCACGCACGGAACTTGGTGCCTTTGAGAGATTGACGGAGAACACGGATGAAGGTCAATCCTTGTTCGTTGTTCGGTATGTTTTTGAATACGATGTTGTTCATGTTGTTCGTTGTTTAATTGTTCACTAACTTGTCATCACCCTAACACACCTTTGAAGATTGTCAAGGGATTTGTTTCAGAAATTATCTTCCGTCTCGACTCTGTTCCATTTCCGAATCTTCGACTCGTTGATGACCACAATCGGAACAGACTCCACCATTCCGATACTGTTCAACCGAAATGTGTTTGTCACAGTCATCACATGTGTAACCCATTTCCGAGGGAATGTCATCATTGTCCGCCGCTTCCACGATGTTTCGACAGATTTCCACGAGACGACGACGGGCTTCGTGTTCCTCACGGTCTGAGAGTGACGAAGTAATGTGTTCCTCACAATCCCTCAAGTCATTGAGAGTGTTACGAAACCGACAGTAAGACATGTTTGGCATAACGGTGTCACACTAACATTGTTTTCAGATTTGTCAAGGTCAATCCGCCAAATTGTCAAGAATCCACTGTTCCACATCGTTCATGGTCACTTCCGGCTGACAGTGGTAACACTGACATTCATCACAGAAGTAAATGAGTGAGGGAGTCGCATCTACGAGAGCACTAATTTGTTCCGCACTCAAGTCATTCAAACTCATTTCCTCACCGTTCTCGACAATCTTGTTATCCATGACGAAACTCTACCATATAACCATTACTTGTCAAGCGATTCTTTTCAGAAAATAGTTTCACAAAACATTTGACAAATAGGAGTTGTGTGTTATCTTGTTGGTATAGTAAAGATGAGGCCGACCGAGAGGCGCCAAGAGTAGGGGACCGGAGGCTGCGTGCGTTCCTTTAACGATACCGAACCAAAAAGAATTTGACAATCGTTTGACCTTATGTTAACGTAACCGTTGAGTGTGTCATAATGTCCTTACACAACGACACAAGTTCGGCATCTGTCAGGGTGCCGCGTGCTCTGTTAGCATCGTTTACAACAAATCGAATGTTGTCTAAAGACCCTTTGCCCCCGTTTTTAATTGGAACGATATGGTCAACCGAAAAATTTTCAGCCGTTAGCCTTCGACCTGTAAGAGCACATAATCGTTTCTGTCTTTTTAAGATACCAAACAACTGATATGCCTGTATGTTTGTTTTGTGTTTGGAATTTAATCTCCAAACAGCCAATTGAAGCACATGAATTCGTCTCCACTCTTTTCCTCGCTTAGAACGTTTTCTTTTAACTTCATCTTTGGCGTAGTAAGTTCGATAATACCCTCGCATTTTCTTCTTATTGCGTGAGTAGTATTTTCGTTGATATTCAGGAGTATTTGACATACTTTAATGAATAAGTATTATCAAATCTTCTAATACATCAACAAAAGTTTACCAATAGAGTTTTGAGTAATAGATGTTTTTAAGAGGACTGTACTAAAACATTTTGAGGGATGTACGGCCCCTCAAAAATTTAAGTGGTGGGGGTACTCCCCTACCGTGGGAGAGTACCAACTGATACTTGATTACACCGTTGACATTTCCATTTCCCTTGAATTGATTCTTGTTTGAAAGGATTTGGAATAACTCGTTGTTCAATGTATCCATTCGGACCAACAAAAGTAGCGGTCATCATTGGTTTGTATTCTTCAATGAGACGCCACTTATGATGGTTGAACACTCGACAAATCAACCACGTTTTCATGGTCAATAGGTATAGGTCAGAGTCAATCCTTGTGCCATGATGGCGAACACACGGTCAGCAACAATGGGCGGCATGTCATGTTTCAACTGGTCGTAGATTCGACTGAGAGTTTTGACATAGGCATCCACAACCGTTTGGAAATCAGGGTCGTTGACAAAATCCTCATTCACATCCATTTTGATGTGAGCCGCCGTTTCCATTGGATTCGGAAAGTAGGCTTCGGGATGGTTGCCAATGGCCAACATGGTTTTGTAGTTGGGTGCGGTGGAGATGTCCATTTTGGACATGCTTTCAATGATTTCAACGAATTGGGCATTCATGGTGTTAAGCGATTTTGATGAACCACGGGCGGATGTCAACCGGCACTCCGCCAATCAGGAGGCTCAGATGCCACACGAAGGCGAAAACAAAAGCGAAGATGTATCGTTTCATAGTGTTACCATAACAGGTTGTGGCGAAAAGTCAACTAAAATGTTTGAATAAAGCATCCTCAGAAACTCGTTGTGAGGCATGACTTTACGGTGTACTATCCGATGGGTCAACCGGCGAAGTCCAAGACTACGAGCCTGTTTTTCTTCGGATGAGAGTTGACTGGTTTCTTGTTCGGAACGATTGTTGTTACACTTGGAACAGGCCAAGACAACACGAGAACTAACACGCCGGCGTAAGTCGTAATTGGAATAGATATGGTCAACCGTGGCCGTTACTGCGTTGTGTTTGAGAGGATTGGGGTTCGTGATGATACCGCACCAATGACAATGTGGGTCTGCTTCCCACAGTCTCATTTTCAGTTTACGGCGAGGACTCATTGTCCACAATTGCACTCGCAAACATGATTGTCCCGTTCTTCTTCCAAGTCACGAACTTGCCGTTCAAGGTCATTGACTCGTTCAAGAGCTTCACAGACAGGACAGTTGTGGGTTTCGTAACAAACTTCGTCGTGTTTATCGGAACAGAGATTCATAACAGTTGGAGGATACCATTGTTTGAGGAATTGTCAAATCCTTTTTACGCCATCCATGCACTTTGGGAAACAAGTCGGACAGGCGAAGACGGGCATCCGATGTTCCTCACAGATACCACAGGCTCGGTGCCCTTGTTCGCCGGCCTGTTTACAGTTACAACGGTCAAGGTCGTCGTTCTCAGGCTCACGGCCAACATGTTTGAGGAATTGATTGGCGTTCCATTTCTTCATGGGATTATTATACCATTGTTTGAAGATTTGTCAAGCAGATTCGACAATCATAGTGGAATCGAACCATCATCTTGTTAGTATATTCCACCTAACACGCATGTCCACCTTTACCTCTCCGGAGCGGTCAGGACGCTCATGCTGTATGACTGTCTAAATTGGAGGGCTTCCTATCACGGCGAGCAAGCTCAAGCCTGCGACAAGTCGCCCATAAAATTCGCGGGCGGGTTCAGTTCGTCACATCTATCGTTGGTACCACCCCGAAATTCCCATATTGAGGATTTCACGATAAACACAACGCCCTACGGTTTGACCGCCATCCGCTTGACTTCGAGCGAGGTATTGTTCAGAGGCTATCAGGTCGAGAGGTTGAGGGATTCGTAGAGGTAGAAGGCCCGACGAGAGCGACTCCGGCTTCTTGAAACATAGCATCTTCTTTTAACTTCAGCGTGAGGTAGCATGGAAACTCACTGTCTTGGTCAAAATTGTCTAAAGAACAACTGTCACTAACACGGTCACAATAACACACTCTCTATGGAAGTCAAGCGTTTATTTCGAGAAAGTTTCCCCTTGACATTTATTCAAACAATGGTAGTGTGTGGGTATGAACGGACGAATTAAATTCTACGACTTGAATCAACTGGCTGATTTCCTCAAGGCGTTCACTGGCTCGACGGCCACCTTTGAGGTTTGGCAAGAGCAGAACACGGGTCGTTGGATACTCGAATTTTCGGGAGGACATTAACATGAAATTGACCGCTGAACAAATCAAAGACGGACTCCGAGACTTCTACTGCACAGACGGATACACCCGTTACACCTTTGGCATCCTTTTGACCGATGGTGTCAAGTGGCTGTGTGACAATGCCGAATGTTACTGGCTCGTTGACGCCATAGGCTCTTGGCAGTTGGATAAACGAGTCAAGAATGACGAAATGCTCCAAGGCATTCAGTTCTGGAAACTCAAGGTCAACCGTGAACCGGCCCCGGCACCGATGACTGTTGGAGCAGTTCTGGCCTCCAAGACGAAGCCCAAAGCGATGGCCCAGTTGATTCTTGAACGGGACACGGATGATGTGGTTCTCGTTCAGGACATCGAATACACCGATTTTCCTCTCGACGAAATCAAACTGTATTATAGTCCACAGGACAAGGTTCTGCTCCTTCCAAGTGAATACTAAAACCACATACACCGAAACCGCACCTTGCCGTTGTTGTAAGACTACCGGTAAGATTCTGACAGCGGAAGGAAATCCGATTGAATGCCCTTATTGTCGTGGAACGGGTCAACGCACTTACAAGGCGGTTCATCCCTCTCACAAGATGACTGAGTTTCGTTCGGAAATACTCGCACCAGCCGGCACCCCAAGGTTTTACGCCGTAAGGGAATGCACTTCTTGTGAACTTGAGGAATGGAGACATGCAGCCGGGCATTTTCTTCATGGGTTGGAATTTCCTTGTGAAAAGTCTTGACAACCAAACCGTGATGGTGTAAGTTGTCAATGTTAGTAGAAAGAAAGCGAAAAACATTATGACACCAATGCCAGTGAATCCAATCGTGGTTCTGCTCGTCAACGAGTCGGGAACCGTTCTCAATGACCGTAACAACATCGGCAACGACCTGAAAGTGGTGACTACCCATTCGCAGGCGGAGTTCGACGCGGCCGGGGCTGGAGTGCCTTACAGCGGCACCAATCCGGTGAGTCAACAGACACAAGTTTTGGCCGGACGCAAGAAGTAAGTCGCACGGTCAAATTCAGAAAACAAACCATCAAACACACAAACATTATGGATAAAGTCCTCGCAGTTGTCGGTATCGTCGTGGGTCTGCTCGTCGTGGCCCTTCTTCTCAGTTTCCTCTTCGCATGGCCTGTCATGCTGTTGTGGAATTACGCCGTGGTCGGCACCATCGCCGGCGTGGCGCCATTGACTTTCTGGAAGTCGTGGTGTCTCATGGTTCTCTGTGCCCTTTTGTTCAAGAGCACCGGCGGTTCAAGTTCCAAGTCCTGACGAAGTTTCCAACACGAAGACGGGTCGGTTTCTCAGAGCCGGCCCGTTTTCCTTTTTACGTTGACAGACATGGACTTTTGAGGTACATTCGACTCGTATGAAAGTGAATGTCAAATTCAAGAAGATTACGGCGGTTGACTTTGAAGAGGCTCGCATGAATGAGGTCTATGACAAGACCTATCGTGAGGGTCAAGTTCTGAGGGATGTCGCCCTTGAGGAAACCGCCAGAGGGTTTTTCAACATTCATTTCGAGAATGGTGACTTGGCCGTGGGTGTGCCGAAGCAAAATTTTGAAGTTCTCAGTTGACATTCTGCAACGGGATGTTATTTTAACGGTGTGAAAGTCAAAATTCTGAGACACTTAACGGCCAAGATGAAGTCAACGTGGAGACACGATGACAGTTGTGGGTGTTCTGGCGCCGAATGGGTTGACCAATTCTTCCCCAAGGATGAAGAGGTTGAGGCTACGACGGATTCGACGCCGTGGGCCTGTCAAGATGGAACGATTCAGTTGGATGGGTTGAAGTTCCGTGAGGATTACGACATCATCGAATTCCCATGAAGATTTGTGGTGAATTCGCTTGACACAGGCTCTATTTATGTTAGCATATCCCACAGAATGACAACTGATTCGCCATTTGTAGCCGCACCGAATCCGCCTCCCAAGCGGAAAACGGAGGCACCATCTCCGAATACCAAACCCAAGGAGATGACACAGGCTGAGAAGTATCAACTGGCCTATGTTCAGGCGTTCAGTTCATTACCCAAGTGGAAACAACTCGCTATCAAGGAAGAAGAGAAAGCGGGTCGTGAGAGTCGGTTTGTTCAAGAATTCCTCAAAGAAGTGACCCGCCTAGCCGAACTGTAAGTTTTATGGGAAAGAGTTGGAAAGAAAATCCTAACAAGTGGAAGCACAACAAGGGCTTCCAAAAGAAACAGAAACAACGGCACGGGCACCAAAAGCCCATTCATGTGCCAGAACCCGAAGACTTCGAGCGTAGAAGTGGAATCGGTGGAACAAACGATTACGCTTACGGAATGTGACCATGACAAACATCCTCATACTCGCTTTCGCCCTCTTACAGACCAACACCCTTCCATACGGTGCCACCGACGAGTTTGGGGCTTGGAGTCTGTGTTACAGTTGGAATGTGGACATGACTTATGTGGCCCCGACGAATACAGTTGTTGTGGTTGAGGCGACCTACAATGCCGAGGGTTCTCACTGTAACAACAATGGATGCTACGGCATGCGATGGACACTAATGAATTGTGGCGGTATCACGACCAACGGTTACAACGGTTTGGGGCCGTATCCATCAACTTATCCGTATCCACGAGGTTACTTTACCAATCCCATCAGTTCTACTAATACCATCCGCTTTCCATTTCCAGCCGAGAATGACAAGTTTTTCTTCCGTCTCCGTAAGATTTCCACTTGACTTTTAGAAAATCTTGGGTAAATTGAACCCATGATGATTCTAGCATGTATTGACGGTGGTTTGTTCTGTATCGGAATCCCGGTGCTTCTGGCCACGCTTTTCCCTTGGGTTGCCCGTAAGGTTTACAAGGTGTGCAAGCGGTCATGTGGTTGCGGTTGTCACCCTCAGAACAAACCCAAGACTCACACCGAACAAGTCATTGCCGACAGTCGAAAAGTCACCAAGGCAACCAACGAAGCATTGATTTCGATTCTCAACCGTTGTAAGAAATGAAATTGACTCCCAAACAAACGGCCACACTGACATTCACCCATGTCACTTCTGGCAAACCTGCGTCTCTGTTCATTGCCATGAATCCGTTGACTGGTGACTGGCTTCAAACTCACCGGCATGGTGATGCCGAAACTTCTTACTACGGCACGAAGGCGGATGCGGTGAGACTGGCCGACAAAATCATCGAAGTCTCGAAGAAAAAGAAGTTGACATGCACGGTTAAAATTGGTAAGAATTCAATGGCATGCAACCTTCCATGAATGTTGAGAATGTTCAACGATTAAAGTTCTGTTTGGAATTGACCAATAGAATTCAGCCGGGAAACTGTTCACATATTGCTAGTAACATACGAGGAGCAATTATTCAAATCTTGAAAGAGGTTGACCCGGAATTTATTAAACCAATCGTTGAACAAGAAAAAGCCAAACTCTATAAACAACTTACTGGTAAATGCAACTCATAGTTCTCAGTGATGTCCACGCCAATTTCCTACGGTGTCAGGACATTGCGTTACGCAATCCCTCAACGCCAGTCATTCAGATTGGCGACTTGGGGGTTGGCTTCGTGCCACGTGAACTGATTGAGAACCTACCGCCAAACTTCTATTTCTTCGTAGGCAATCACGACAACCGCAAGATTGCGAACAGTATGAAAGGGCGTTGTCTTGGCGATTGGGGTCACTGGAATGAATCGGTGTTCTATGTCAGTGGGGCACACTCAAAAGACAAAGACCAAAGAACTGAGGGCGTCAACTGGTGGCCAGACGAAGAGTTGACTTATCAACAAGGCCAAGAGTGTATTGACGAATGGGAACGGAGCGAAGCGTTCGTTCTCCTATCCCATGACTTGCCACAACGGATTGCCGAGGGGTATTATCTGATTTATGACAGGTGCATGACTCGGAACATCCTTGAACGGATGACACAGATTCGCAAGCCGAAACTTCACATTTACGGCCATCATCACCGACATGTTGAGGTTTCTTGCGATGGTGTTGAATACCGTGGTTTGAAGATTGACGAGGCGATTCTACTTGACATTTCTGAAAACAATGTTACTGTGACACCGTTATGAAACTCGACGAATGGGATTTTCGATTGATTCGGTCGGTCAAGAAGAATCTGAATTACGGTGACGCGTTGCCGGATTGCACGGCCATCTGGATTCAGCGTTGTGCCTTGCCTGTGGATACCAAGCTCCCTCTGACCTACTACATCGTTGAACGGATGTTGAAGATTTGTCAACACTTGGACATGAGCATCATCGTGTTCGTTGACGCACTGTATGATGAACGATTGTGGATGGTCGGTGCGTCAAAGAATCAACCGTATTATGAGCGAGTTTTCTTCGTTCTGGCCTCCTTCCTCTCGAATCTGCCTGTGGCCGAAATCCCCGGCTACAAGGAATGGTCAAAAGAAAACCCTTGACATTTCTGAAAACAATGGTATGGTGACGGTATGAGTTACGAGACACTTACACATGTCAACGACAAAGCCGAGGTTGCGGCCCATGAACAGAAGTGGGGTCGTTTCAACGATGCTCCTCCCGGCTTCACCGAAATCACCGCCGAAGAGTTCGCCACGAGTGGATTCTTTACTTGGTGCAAGACTGCCCAAGAGTTCCGTCAAATTACGCCTGACAACATTGACCAGTCGAAGATGTTGGCGCCGGTCAAGTATTTCCTTGGCATCACTCTGTTTTACATGAACCACGGCGAGAACTATGGTCTGGCTCGTTACGAAGACCGTGTTCGCTACTTCAAGTTCGCTGACTGTTACCATGACTGGGTGGAAATCTCCGCCAAGGAAGCAGGCAAACCGGCGTGGAACTGTTACCACTACAACAAGTGTTCCAAGTGTGGGGCACAATGGGAATACGATTCATCGGGGTAGAATATGGCTCAATTCCCTTATCTCCAACGGAAGAAACTCTATCCGAAGACTCAACCGGGTGAGCCAATCAAGTATTACCCTAACACGGTGAAACTGGCTCAACATCATGGCCGGTGTGCCGGCTGTGGTGGGAAACCAACACGGGTCGATTCTTACTATCACTTTGAACTGTGTGACAAATGCACGGCGGATGAAGTCGCCCAAGGCATCGCAGACCATGTTTTTGAACGCTATGAGAATGACCCTCAAAATCCACGAAAGTAACGAGGAAATCACTGTTGCCGCCCGTTCGTTTCCGGCCCTCTGTGCCGCCCTTCTCATGGAACTGGACAACATGTTCGGCACTGTTCACCCTAACATCTTCGAGGGATTCAAACAGTTCAGCGAAGACGGCGGCGACACTTACAATCATTTTGACATGTCTGTGCCCGAAGAAAACTTCACTTTGGAGTTGACAAAGTAAAAACTTTGTGTAAATTGTCATCATGTTTACGAGACAAGATTTTCGGGCCACGGCGGAGATGATTAAACATGTCCCCAAGGCGAAACGACAAGCCCTCTTCGATGAATGGTGTCAAAAGTTCATCGCTTCCAACATCCGTTTCGACGAGCAAAAATTCGCTGAAGCGTGTGGTGTTGTTCGGCATCCTTCCCTTGCCAAAGTTCAAAAGCAGACTCGTTACCAAGTGAGTTTCGATGAAATTGTGCCGTGGAAACGTCTCGGCAAGGATATCATCCGAATTGACTTGGGCAACACCCGGCTTCGTGTGGCTGACTTTGTTCGTCAACGCCTTTATCCAAAAGGTCACGCATGGGCTGGCCAAGTTCATTACACCCAAGTTTCAGTGGCGGAGATGTATTGTCATCTCTTTCCAAAAAGTGATTGGCGTGTTGGCGGTTCTGCCAATTACGATGGATTGGTTTGTGCCGGTTCGTCTTTCATCAATGTCTGTGATTTCCTTTCCGAGTGTTTGTTTCAGGTCGAAGGGGCAGAAGATACGGAAGCCTGCACGAATCTCATGGGGCCGTGGATTGCTTACGAAGTGTTTGGCGAAAATGTGCCTACTTTCGAGAAATCCTTGGCATATCATCTCGACATTCTCAAAGCGTTGAAATTCACTTGTTCGACCCGATGAACGATTATCAGAAATATCCGACACTGAAGCGACTTGTAGCACGCCACGAGAAACGCAAAGAGGCGTTTGAAACGGAAGCATCAAAGTTGTTTCATCCTCACGCCTTGACACTGTGCCGGCGTATCAAGAAAGGCATTCCTGAGTTCGAGGGATGTCAATTGGCGATGCGTGAACTGTTTCTTGAGCCGAGTGACTTGGAAATTCCCATCACTGGCCCCGATGGCCCTACCACTGAACGCCTCGGCAACATTCTTGACTACTTCCGTTATGAACGGTCTGAATGGGTTGTGAATCTTCCTCAAGATGTCATCAACGCTCTTCTCGAATTGGACGCACTGGCTGATTACATTGACGACAATTACAGCATGGTCAGCGAGTTGGTTGTTCAAAAATTTGAGTTGACAAAGTAGTTTTTTCTGTTATATCCAGTGACATGAAGATTGACCTACAATCTATTGACAAGACTCAATTCATGGTTCACGAGCACATCTTGAACGGTGAAGTTGTGTATCTTGTTCAGCCTCAACACATTGGGGCGTCGTGGACAAAGGAGAACAAAATCTTTCGTTCTTCTGTGTGGAATTGCGTTGGAGAATTGGTATCCGCCGGCTTTCCCAAGTTCACGAATTGGGGCGAAAAGCCTGAACACTTTCCTTTGCCTGAGTCATTAAAGGATGCCGTTGTGCCTGAAAAGATTGACGGTTCACTTTTGATTGTCTCGAAATACAAGGGGCATTTCATTCTCCGCACTCGTGGCACAGTTGACGCCTCGAAACTGGATAACGGTTACGAGTTGGACATTTTCCGTGACACGATTCTGCCCAAGCTACAAACCTTGGATGACAAAGACACATGGGAATTTTCCGTGTTGTTTGAGTGGACTACACCCACAAACAAAATCGTTCTAAATTACGGCGACCAACCTGATTGGTATCTGGTCGGTCTGGTTCGTCACACCGATTACAGTCTTTTCACCCAGCAGATTCTTGACAAGATGGCGAGTGAACTTGGTTTGAAGCGCCCCAAGATTTACACTTTCGGGGATGTTGCAGAACTGTTGGCGAATGTTGACCAGTGGAAAGACAAGGAAGGCGTTTGCGTCTATACCAACAAGGGTCAAGCAATCCACAAGGTCAAGTCTGCGTGGTATCTTGTTCGTCATCACATGAAGTCTGAATTGAACAACATCGAAAAGGTGTTGGACTTCTGGTTTGAGAATGGCAAGCCTGAGTTCGTTGAGTTCAAGCAAAAGGTTCAAGAGTTCGATTACGAAATCTGGGAACAAGTTCAAGGCTTTGCGTCTCGGATTGCCGAGGGATACAAGGAAGTGCAACGCATCATCGAACACATGAAGCAGTTCGTCAATGTGGAGTTGGCGAAGTATCCTACCCGCAAGTTGCAAGCCGTGGTGACTTTCCAATCCTACGGCAAGGGTTCAAACCGTTCTTCGTTCGTGTTCAAGTTGCTTGACGGCAAGGAACTGAATGACGAAGATATCAAGAAACTCATGTTCCAAGTTTTGAAGAAATGAAGTTCCCAAAATACAATGACACGGATAGACAGCCCGATGGACGGCCAAAGTTCACCGGGCATCTCCCTGACCGTGAGGAAGACGACGACAATCAGGTTGACCCTAACGCTCGTGAAGCAGTTGAATCACTCGACGGCTTTCGGGAATACATGCGAGAACAACGGGGAGATAACTTGACATTCGGAGATTATTGAAGTAATGTGTCGGCATGAATGAAATTCTGACACTGATTCAAGAAATCAACGACTGGAATGAGGGCGACCGTGAAACCTTTGTTCAAGTGGATGATGGGTCTGTTCCCTTCGATGGAACTTTCGTTTTCGCCGCCCGGCAACGGAAGATTGACAAACTGAAGCAATTGGTTGAGAACAAGCTGCGGTAGCTCAATTGGTAGAGCATCGGCCTTTTAAGCCGGTGGTTCCGGGTTCGAGTCCCGGCCGCAGCACCATTTCCTCAAAGAATCCACTTGACAAATTGAAAATCTTCGTTAAATTGGCGTCATGTTAAAACATCATCGTCAAGAGCGACATTCGAGTTGTGGGGCGGCAGCCTTCAAAATCATGTTGTCTGACACGGTGGACATCACTGAAAAGGTTGCTCGGAAGGAATGTCACACAAGGGCATCCGGCACCCATAACTTCAATGTTCTGAACGCTTTACGGGCTCGCAATCTCGACGCAAACATGGTTCAGTTAGATGTTGAGTTTGCGGAATACTCACGGTGGCTATTTTTGAACAGCATGGGCAGAAAACTTTACCTCTGTTGCCACTTTATTGACAAGGCGTGTGGCGGAAGAGGCGGCAGGGATAGAAATCGGCACCATGCCGTTGTTTGTTCAGACGGTTACATTTACGACCCCGGCGAAGATAAACCTTGCCCCATCGAAGCATACTTCGATACCTTCAGCAAAAAATTGTTCATCAAGTCAATGATTATGGTTGACAAATCTTAAAACAATGGTAAAGTGACATCACAATATGACAACGACAATCTCTGACTCACTGGTTGAAAAGATTCGCAAACTGTTGGCCTTGGCCTCGGAACTAAACGACTCCAAGGAACAAGCGGAACTGGCCATGCAAAAGGCACGGGCCTTGGCGGTTCAACATGACATTGACTTGGCCGCAATCCAAGTGTTCGACAACAAGAAATCCGAAGAACCGATGGAGAAGTCCGATGAAATCTCCCTCGGCGGGCGTAAGTCTGTGTGTCAGAAGTTCATCTGTTGGTTGTTACAGAACCATTTCAAGGTCAAAATCATCTATACGACCGGCTACGATGCGAGTTGGAACAGGGTGCAGAAAATCGTGTTCATCGGCAAGAAATCCGACATCGAAATCGCTACCTATGTCAACCAATACCTCAACACGGAGTTTATGAGACTGTGGCGAAATTACGCCAAGTGGAGTAACGCCAAGGTTGACCAACGCAATTCCTTCATCTGGGGTCTTTACAGTGGATTGAGTGACAAGTTGACCGCGGCGGAGAAAACCGCCAAGGAAGATGGTTTTACCACACTGGCCCAAACCAAGACGGTTGAGGAAGTCGAAAAGGTCAAAGAGTGTATGGCGTTGACCGTCACGAGTCACCAACAACGACTGGAAGAGGCAGTTGACACCTTTTTCCCTCGTGCCCGAAGCGTCAGAACGAGAACAGCTTACGCTCACTCACAAACCGCCCGGAGTGCCGGTTACAACCAAGGTCAAAAAATCAGTCTCCGCAGGGGTCTTGGTTCGGGCGGCGGCGGTCAATTAACTTGAAAAATAGGGCTTGACATTTCTTAAAACAATGATAGTTTGTCACCATGTTAGACAAACAATTCATTCTCGGCGGTAACGCAACATTCACGGTGCAGAACCCAAAGGGTGACTATTACACTTTCAAGGTTCGTCAGCCCAAGGCGGACATGCCCCACTTTATCAGTCTTTTGACTGGCCCCGACAACGAGAACAGTTTCACCTATCTCGGCATGGTGTTCCCCGATAACGGTCAAGTCAAGACCACGGCCAAAAGCAAAATGACTCCCGACAGTCTGCCCGTAAAGGTGGCCGCATTCGCCCTCCGTTGCGTTTGGGGCAGTCAGAACCTCCCGGAAGGGTATCAGATACGCCACGAAGGCAAGTGCGGTTGTTGCGGCCGGAAACTCACCACGCCGGAAAGTCTCGACCGTGGAATCGGCCCTGAATGTATCAAAAAATTCGCTTGACAAACTCCGTTTTAATGATAGGTTGACCGTATGAATGTAACAGCACAATCAAAGGTGACTCAAGTTCGACATGGGTTCAACATCGAATTCGAGGGCAAGGCTTACACCGCAATCGTGTGGTTGGATGAAAAGGGGAAGTTTGCGGATGACGAAATCTGCTACCAAGGCGGCGACGAACTGGATACGGAAGGCGCCGAGGGCGAAATTCGCAACAAAATCATTGACTTTCTCGACCAGAACTGGGATACTCTCGTAACACTGTAACACTATGAGCGTCAAAGTTGGAACTGAATTTCGATACCACTACGCAGACGGTAACTGTCTTTGGACGGTGATTGAGAAGCGTGGGCGTGGAACATGGTTGGCCGAAATCAACGCCGATGAACCTGATTACGCCGGAACACAAGGGGCGTTCACTACGGAACAGATTGAGGGTTCAATCCGTATGTCGAACTTCTGGAAGAAAACCAGCAGCGAATCCGATACATTCTTCAAAGGTCTTCAACCCGGCAGTGTGGTTCATTACAACAATGGCGGCAACCAATTTGTTCGGTGCCAAGTCATGCCTGACAAACAACTTATGCCGATTGCCTTGGTTGGCGACTGGCGTGAATACGATTTGCCTCGGCGTGACCGCAACGGTGAAATTGATTACGGCTACCATGCCAAGACCATCATCGAACACAAGACTTTCCAGCCTCACGCCAGTAACATCTGGGAGTTCAATCGGAAGGGTTCAAGTCCGGCCTTGTTGTCGGCTATCTGTCTGTCAGTTCCCCCGATGACGGTCAAAGAGGGAACAGAGGCAACCAAGTGGAAGCGCCTCGACGCCATCCGTTCCTATCTCAATCAAGATGTTCAACCGGAGGAAGCATTCACCGTTCTGAAAAGAATGCTCGAAACCACTTGACAAAGTAAAAACTTTGTGTAAATTGTCACCATGAAGAAAGAAGTCTCTGAAATGGTGTGGCCGGTGGAAAATTACACCGACAAGATTCATACCGGCCTCAAGATGATGTTCATCACTTACCCTTGGCTTTCGTTCACTATTCCGCAGATGCGACAACACCTTACCAAAGGATACAACTGGCTCGCCAATCCAACGGAAGCTCAGACCGCCTTGCTCGACAAACTTATCAAGACGGGCATTCAGAAACTCATTCAACTCGGCACGGTCAAGAAAGTCACTTCCAAGGTTTCCGTTGAACCGCAATGGCAAGCCGCCTCGGCGGTGCCGGGTTCGGGCATGGTCAATGTCACGAGCGAGGACAGTGTGGCCCATACGGATGAAGCCAAAAAGGCAGTCAAACGCCGGGCGCTCGGTGGAATGACGCTCCATGTTCTCAACGGTCAAGGCAAGTTCGGTCAACACGCATAATCAAATGACAACCATTTTTCTCTCACTCTTCATCTGTGTCTATGTGGTCGGCGCCTTGTTCGCCACTGTTATCGGTGCTTTTCTCTGTTGTCTCGGCGGCGGTTGTCGCACCGGCGAGTTCTTCAAAGGATTGGCTTACATCGTGTTTTGGCCGATTGTCTCACTGTATTACACCGTCAAATTCACCATCATCTTCCTGAAAATGTGTTTCGGGAAATACTGACTATGGCACACTCACCAAGAATTGCGAAACTGCACGAGGAATGTATTCCCTACATCGAACGGTGTGGTTGGAAGTACATCGGGCGAAACTTTGGCTCGTATTGGTTCAAGGGCATGGATGGACGCAAAACCATGTCAGGCAGTGAAACCATTTCGTTCACCCTAACCGAATTGCGTCACGCCTTTAACAATGGATGGTGACATGCCTCAACGAATTGTTTCGAGGGAAACACGCACCGTCAATGGTATCACCGTTGAAGTGCAGGGCATTGAACGATTGGAATACACTGGCGAATGGGCATCTGATGGCTTTCATGTCATTTTGAACGGTCAACGGCTCGGTTGTTTTTGGGGTTGGCCGGTCAATGATGATATAGAGAAAATTCTTCCCAAATCCGCTTGACATTTCTTAAAACAATGGTATGGTGTCAACATGATTGATACTTTACGAGTTCTGGTCAGTTGGGCATGTAACTTGAAATGCTCATACTGTTGCAATGAACAGGAACGCTTCCGCAAGGACATTCAACCGACAACGATGGATGCCATTGACTGGAACGCCTATAAGGTTTTCTGTATCAGTGGAGGCGAACCACTGTTGAACTGGCCCAAAGTCAAGGCGGTTTGTGACCGTATTCCCAAGGGCACCCTGACAATCCTTTACACCAACGGCATTCTCATGGGCGAGACGATTGCCAAGAAAATCGTTGACTGTGGGATTTCGGCGGTCAATGTGGGTCTGCACGAGCCAAATTCATTCCGCCGTCTTATCAAACATGTGACGCAGGCCACCGCAGGTCTGCCCCTCAGTGTTCGGTTTCACGCCCAAGACATTCACAAGGATTGGCTGACGACTGAGTTTCCCGATGTCTCTTTCCGTTTCTGGAAGATGGATGACTGTGACCGAGCGAACGAGCACCGTGTAGTTTTAACCTAATACCAATATGATTCACACTACTGACTTATTTCGGGCCATTGATTCAATCACGGCTCTTGGCCGTTGTGGCAAAGCCGTTTCGATGGTTCAACACATCGAAGCCCTTCAAGACCACATCAAGACTTTCCAATTGGCATGGTTGGAAACGGCCGCAGTCGAATACGCCTCAGAACTCACCGTGAGTCAACTGGACGAGTTTACAGGGTGGCCTGTGGAGGCATTCATTACTGAGTGGCAACAAGGCAAGTTTATCGGCCACACCGCAATCACCGATGTCTGGTACAAACATTACAACCAATTCAAGACCATGACGAGCCTCGGCAAGAAGTTCGGCACCCTCACCGGCAAAGTGAATTAGTTGAAGAAACTATTTGACAAATCCGCAAACAATGTTATGGTGTATCAGTTGAAGATGAGGCCGACCGAAAGGCGCCAAGAGTAGGGGACCAGAGGCTGCGTTGATTACTTTATCGTTATCTGTATTAGGTTCTCTTTTCTTCAACATTTCATTTGACAAAGGCCAAGAGTGTGTTAGGTTGACGGTATGAATGAACGAGCATGTAAATCCGATGACTGTGACCTGAATCACTGCCCCAAGTGTGGCAGTCACACCCTTGGTTATCTTGAACCGTTTCAACGGTGTTCCACCTGTGAACTGGAAGCAGAACACAATCAAGAAACACCATTGGGCGAACAACTTGACGACAATCCGACAACCGCCGAACTTGAAGCCGAGGCGTTTCAGGCTCAATTCGATGATGAACCGAACCCCTACGCTGGAACATACAGCGAAGAATAATTCAGAAAACATTTGACAAATAGCCAAAGTCTGTTATCTTCACCGTAACATGAAACTGAAATTTGCGAACGGCAATTCAAAACTGGCCCCTAACATCTTCACGATTTCCCTACCAGCGGGGTATGCGTGTCCGGGGGCTCAAAACTGCAAATCGCAGTGTGTTCAAACTTCTGAGGGCTACCGCATCAAAGACGGGCCGAAATGCGAGTTCCGTTGTTTCGCCGCCATTGACGAAGTGCTCAAGCCGAATGTCAGGGAGTCACGGTGGCACAATTTCAACCTGCTCAAAGGCAAGACGGTGGCCGAAATGGTTGACCTGATTGAAGCGTCACTCCCTACCGTCAATTGGCGCTACATCATCCGCCTACATGTCAGTGGCGATTTCTTCTCGCAAGACTATTTCGATGCTTGGTTGCAGGTGGCGGTAAATCATCCGCAGACAATCATTTACACCTATACTAAGTCACTCCCCTACTGGATTGCCCGCAAGGGGGTACTCCCGTCGAACATGAGACTGGTAGCCTCCCGTGGGGGCAGGTGGGATAACCTGATTGAGGCGAACGGGTTACGGTCTGCCCGAGTCGTTTATTCTGAGGCCGAGGCGGCGTCACTGGGTCTGCCGATTGACCATGACGATTCGCACGCCTACGATTTCGCCGGTGACTTCGCTCTGTTACTTCACGGCACGCAACCCAAAGGAAGCAAGGCCGCCGAGGCATGGTCTGCCCTCAAAAAGATTGGCAAGGGTGGTTATCACAATCAGAAGCGTGGCCGGGGGTGGGGCGGTAAAGACTACGCGGGGAAGCCCCTACCGAAAAATTACGCGGGGGCTAGTACCCCCTCCTATAAGGGGGCAGTTGCCGCTTGACAAATCTGAAAACAATGTTACATTGACACCATGAAAACAAAGACTGTCATTGAAAAACTTCAAGCCGCACATGACCATTTTGATGAAGTGCAGGGAAATCTCCGTCGCTTCGGTGCTGGTGATACCGAGCCGGATTTCGTCTATCAGTCAAGTGTGAGAGCGGCGGTCTTTGGTCTGCCCTTTCAACCGTATGACGAACGTGGTTGGCAACTCTACACGGATGAACCCGGCGTCAAACTGGCCGCCAAACGGCTCAACAATGCCCTTCAACGAGTGGCCAATGTCATTTCGACTGCTCCCATTGGTTCACGCCCGGCCATCATGGACTGGTGTAAGGAGTACCTCTGGCGGGTTGACATGGGGGTGGTACCCACTACCGTATAGGGGGATAACATGATTTCAGAAGACCATTACGGTAATCTCTTAATGCCCGGCACTCAAGTTGCCTTTAACTTTCAAGGGCAACTCCGCAAGGGAACAATCGTTGACATTCGAGCCCGGCAACAATACGGGCGAGCCAAAGATTACAGTGGCGAACCTTACTTGACCATTGAAGTTGTTCACTGTGATAACAACCGTCAAAAGTCTAAGGTCACAAATCGAAAGAATGTTGTGGCGATTTAATTTGACAAATTCCTAACCTGTGTTAGAGTGACACCATGAAAGTAACATTGCCAGACGGTCACAAGTGGAAAGAAGTTCAATCCTTCACGGCATCCGAAACTTGTTTCGAGTGCAAATGTGGGGCAACTTTTACCCATGACATGATTGACAACAGCCAGAACTTTGAAGATGGCGACGGCACCTGCGACAAGGATTAACATGACAAAGAAGACCAGACGTTACAAGGGTTTCAAGTTGACCGTCGTTGACACTGACGATTCTTTCTGGGTCAGCTTTGAAAACAAGTATTTCCAAGACTGCACCGAACGGTTTAACGATGAGGGTTCAGCCGTTGACTCCGCCAAAGGCATGATTGACAAACATCTCAAATCAGTATGACGCAGCGACAACTCGACAAAATTTCGTTCGCAGCCTCTGATATCAAGGAGTCTGTGAATTCTCAACTTCAACGATTGAACGGTGGCGGCATCTATGTCGGTGAGGAAAATACGGATGTCTTCGCCCTCATGGATAAACTCAAACCAGCCCCCAAGTTCCTACAAGCGAAACTCCGCAAGGCATTGATTCAAGCCAGCGATGCCCTGCAAATGGCGGAGATGTATGCTGAGGAATTGGAACAGTGGGCGGATGATGAAGAACCCACTTGACAAATCGAAAATTTCTGTTAGATTGACGACATGAAACAACTTCCGTTAGAACGAGTTTGGACTGGTGATGGGCGGGGTCAAAGTGACGCCGTGACTCACAAACAAATCAAGCGCACTGACAAAGTGGCCTTGTATTCGGTCACAAACAAGCGTGGAGTCATCGCTGGGTACGAGGTCTTCATAGTTACGATTGTGGAGGCTGGTACCCCCCTACCCGGTGGGGGTCAAGTTGAGGAAAGTTACGAACGGTATCCCTCTGCCAATCAATTTGGTAGGATTGCGTGGGCACCAGCCAGTTTGAGTCAAGCCGAACGGATTTACAACGGTCTTCTGGAAGGCAAGAAGCCCTGTGATTTGGAAGTCGAAACGAATTCTTCCAAGGATACGGATTCGGACACAAACGATGAACCCAAGGCGAAACGGGAAAAGAAACCCCTGCCAACCCTCACCATTCCGGTGATGGAATTCACAATCAAGGAACTGGCCGAACAGAACAAAGTGGAGTATCCCATTGCCTTTCAAACGGTTAAGTTGTGGGAAGGCGAGAACAAAGTCAAGTTCGTTCGTGAGGAACGGCGTGCGACCAAAGGAAAGGCGTCGAAAATCTATGCCAAAGTCTAAGACAACGGCCAAGAGCCCTCTAGGTGACTTCGATTTCGAATGTGAGGGGTGTAAGACGGTGCATCACAAATCATCCTACTGCATCGCTCAACAAGCCAGTGGCAATGAAATCGTCTTCACTTGCCCCAAGTGCAACACCAAAATGACCGTGCCTGAATAATCTTATCTGATTATGCCAAAGGAAACCAGAACATTTCGTCAAGTCGGTATCCACGAGTTATTTACCACGGGGCCGGCGTCAAATCTTTTCATTAAACTTGACAATCAGCCACCGAAACAGTATCCTACTTTCGATGGCGGTCATGCAGTGAGGCTCGAAGACGGGCAAGTGGTGTGGACGCCAGACAATCGAATCGTGAACGAGCCGAAGCAAAAAGATTTTGAACAGGCTGGCCAACGATATCGGTTCAACCAATACTGAACTATGGAAACTCGTTGCTGTATCTGTCAACATCTCTTCGTAATGGGCGAAGAATTCCGACGAATCCAATTTGTCAAAAAGGATGTAGCCCTTGGCATTCAATTTGACAACGCAACTCAGTCATTCGACTACTGCATTCAGTGCTATCTCATTCACATTGAAAAACAGGATTGACCTATGTGGTTCTACATCGCATGATTCGTTTTGATTTCGTTCGGTTGTGTCGTGACCATGCTTGAAAATGCTCCTTTCGGTTACGAAGATGAAAACGGCTTCCATTATGGTGTTGACAAATGAGATGATGTGTGATACACTCATCCTGTTTTGACAATACTATTATGAAATCAACTTCGACTCACACCGTTCTACCTGTCGTTTACTTTGAGTATCCTGACAGCAACACCAATCTCCTTCGGCCTCGCAATGTGCAAGTCACCAAGATGAATGAACAGTTCATTGAGGGATACGAGCTTGCTCATCCCAAGGCGACTGATAACTCACCCAAGAAGTTCAAGCGATTCAATCTCTCACGAATCGTTAAGAACGGGGTTTCTCTCGTTCATTTCGGTTCGTAATCAGGTTCGACCTGAATTCCAGCCGGCCCTCACACAATTCTTCCGTGGGGGTCGGCTTATTTCATGCGTGGGTGGGGGTACTCCCCCTATGGGGTGGGGTATGGTACAAAATGAAAGGTGATTGGCGCCACACAATCGTTTTAGTTGACCACCAATCACCTTATGAAGTATTCGTCGAAACGAACACCTAGCTCCTTGGTTACATGCACCATGAGTTAGAAATGGAGCGGATTCCGGGTAACGCTCGACCGGGCCTTCCTACTGGAGAGTAAGACATCATTCTCACTAGACCAAATCCGCATAAATAAGTATAGACTAAAACTTTCAAATGTCAACATCAATTTTGAATTTGAACCAACCCAATTGGTTTCCAGTTTTTATACGATGACAGTTAGCACAACGTATGTCACATTTCTGAATTTCTTTCAATACAGTTGACCAAGAGCATCGTTGTAAAAGATTTGAAACACAATCATTTTTATCGCCTTTGTGGTCGAGTTCAAACACCCGTCTGTCTGTATTTCCACAATCAATACATGATTTACCTTGAAGCCAATTCCAAAAATTGATTCGATTTGTCAAAAATTGTTTCTTTGAAAAGATTTTAGCTCGTCGAATGTAATCGGATTTATTATTTTCATAATGGTCACGAGTGTAATTACGACAACACAATTTACATTTAGTTCTTTTAGTTCCATTCTTTTTAGACCTAAAATCAAATTCGGATTCATCTTTTGATTGATGACAAGTATTACATGTTTTCATTGTAAATATGTACACACGAAAAGATTCAAAACACGATAAATGTTTTGAATCTTTTCTGAAAGTAACGGAGACGGGAATCGAACGCCGTGACCTCATGGTTATGAGCCATGCGAGCTACCTCTGCTCCACTCCGTAATCTTAAAAACTGACGGTGTTCCCAACCATTGAACCCACCGTCTAAGTTCACCCTTCCCTAAATCTGAGACAAGTTACCACAGCATCGGTTTCTTGTCAACTACAAAAGCGCCCGTTCTGATTACCACCATCAACGCCTTCGACTGGCTACTGAATACTTCCGGTGTATCCAACCCATCCGGCTCCGGTTTCCTCCGTTGGTCTAGCTATCAACCAACCACTCATGCGAACGGAACACGAGGATTTTACTTTTTTCATTTGGCGGCTATCCGCCGACTGGCACTCGTTTTTTCTTTTGTTCTACTTTTCTTTTTGTCTTTTTGTCCTATTACCGTTTTTGTCTCTCCCGAATCCGACGAACGGGTTTTTCAGTGATTAGGCGCCGTGCTCCCATCGGCAGCTTTGGTTGGGCAAGCTCCGTCATGAACAGAGTTACCATTTAATCCCAATCACAAAATAACTATAACACACTCGTAAAAAAAGTCAAGGTGTTTCTTCACCCAATTTGCGAAGCCTTTGGTCACCTGAACCAACGATGCGGCCTTGACTGTCACGAGTGCGGTCATCCCCTTCATCGTAACGAGCAACGAGCTTTCCGTGACCGTCTCGAATCCAATTCCCATCTTGACGGCCAACGATTTTCCCCTCTCGGTTTCTGATGAAGTTATCAGGCATGTTCAGTTGATACAAACCGCGTTGACTTTCTTCGCTGCAGTGTCAAAATCTCCCTTGTCGTAACGACCGGGCGTGGGTGCGAATTGAACGGGTTGGAAGGAGTTTCCTTCATCATCCGAAGAATGAACCACGAGAGCCGTGGGATGTTTCTTGGCGAGTTCGGCAATCTTTTGTGCGTATGATTGTAATGTCATGTTGTTACCCTAACACACTTTCTATATTTGTCAAGTCAATCGTTGAAGACAATCAACTCAATTTGTTCATCACCAAGATTGACCGTGAACCGCCACGAGAGAATGTCTTCATCACCACCGTCTTTCTCCACTCGTGCCTTTTTCAGGTCAAGAGGGCGAGCCCAAGGGTCACTCAGACACGGATGTTGATTGGCCTTGGCATAGTGTTCCAACTCAGACACTTCCGTTGAATACACGCCACTGTCAAGGTTGGGCAACCAACACTTGTTGATGACTGGCCAAATGGTGTTAATTTCCTTCGGGTTTCGCATATTTGCCGGTGTGAGCAAACCGAGTTGCTTCTTGGAGGATGAACCGAGCCGCTTCGTCAACTTTACCGTAAGGGAAGTAACGCTTGTTCTTCCAATCGGCGTCAGTCGCCGGAAGATTCTGCGGAAATGCGGTGTCAGTGTAAAGGTAAACCACGATGTCGTCACTGTTGCGGTTCTCAGAGAAGAAGGCAATCGTGAGTGCGTGACTGACATGTTCACTGTAAACATGCATCACATACCCTTGTTCACGGCAGTTGTCGAAACACTCGAAATGAGCGTTGGCCATGAGCAGAGAACTCTCGTTGAGACGATTGATGGCCTTGCGAACTCTGTCGGCCACCCTCAGATTTGACTTGAACGGAATCGGTTTCATATTGTGTCAATACTTTACACTATTCCCCTGAATTGTCAAGGGTCAAAAGTGAAAATCTACCACAACCGCCCAATACCCTTCGAACGAGTCAGGCAGTTGGTGAGTCTTCCGTGTAACATCATACACATTAGACTCTTCCGAGAATTTGCCGGTGCGAACCTTGCGGATTTGTCGATTGACATAAGCCGTCATCTGTTTGTCGCCTTCCCACCGCTTCAGGTCTTTGTCGAATTCCTTGAGTTTGTCCTTCTCCCAATTTTTTCCCCACTCCGTAACCTTGGCGACAACTCGGGCGTCAGTCAGAGGCATTGCGTTATCCGGCACATCAACGAATGAGAACTTGACGGTTTTACCGGTGCCCATGCAACCATTGCAACCCTTCATCTGTTTCTTCCAATCCGAACCGAATCGGTCGGCATCAGGTCGAGTGCCCGAACCGTTGCACAAATTGCAGGTTTCGATGTTGCGAGGGTCTTTGGTCGGGTCGTATCCGGTCAAAATTCCCGTCCAACGGCCACCGATGACATACCAATCCCAAACCTTTTCATAGAACGGCTCCATGAAATCCTTCGCCTTTTGAATGGCGGCGGTACGGTTTCCAGTTTCGATTAAGAGAATGACGGCTTTGTGCATAATGGTTTAGGATACAGATTCAGGACTGAAAACTCCAATCGGAACACCTTTCCACTGAGAGATACGCCGGCGAAGGAATTTCTTGAAACGGTTCTTGTCCGTGGTATCCAACCCACAGATGTAAGTGTTATCCGCTCCAATGACTCGCACTTCCCGATAAGTGGGCAATCCATGATTGCGAGAATTCGGATAGTAGAACTGAACCACGGGGTTGTTGTCAACCCAACTGGCTTTCTTTGGTGCCGGCGCCGGCCCTTCACCGATTTCAAGCCAACCGGAATCGCCCTTGTAATGAATACCGAACTCTTTAGCCACCATTTCCCGAACCTGCGGAGAAATGTTCTTCCAACGTTTGGCCTCACTCGTAAACCATTGTAAAAGAGCCGGCTGAGAACGAAACACATCGGGAATATCAGCGTCATTTGAACCGTGAGCGATGAATGAGCAGAACTCATAAATCATTTTCGCATCGTCACTTGGCAAGTCGTTGGTTTCGGCATAGTCACCGATGATTGCGATTCTGTCCCCGGCCCAAGAGCCGAGCAACGGATGTTCACAGTGAAAGTCACCGCCGCCACGACCGGTTGAAGCAGCGACCAACATAAACAACACGGTTGAAGTGGAGTAATCCCAACCGATTTGTTCCTTGAGTTTCAGCCCGTTACCAATTTGGTGCGGGTGAACGAACTGGCGTTTCGTCAAATTTACTGTAATGTGGTATTGTCCCATAACGGTATCACTCTAACATTGTTTTCTGATTTGTCAAGAAGGATTTTCGGAATTTCCTTCTGCAGCTTTCAACATCTCAAACACTTGTCGGATGGCTCCCTTTTCATTCGGGCCGAGGTTATTATTCAGAAGGGTGTCAACGATACCCATCAGTTGTTTCTTTTCCTTGCGGAGTTTTTCGGCTTCTTTACGCCATTCAATCAGGTCATCGGTAATTCCATACATAACTGACTCACTTTCTCTTTAATCCCAACTCTCGTCGGGCTTGTTTGCGTGCCTCCTTCAAGGAGACACTTTTCTTCAATTCGGCAACCCGTTTCCTGAACTTGCTGTTGGTAATGTCTATGGCGACACGCCACGCATCGGCAAGACCCAATTTGAACTCAGTCCGTTTCCCCGGTTCACGTAATCCAATCTCCCCACTCGGATACAGAACATGAACCAACTCGCCTCCCCGAATCATCGAAGAAGCACAACGCACTCGGCGTTTGACTGGTTTCTCACAAAGCGTCATAAATCACTCAGTTTCAAACAGTTCCGGCTGTTCCTTGAACACCGACACGAAGACATCCTTGGGTTTGAATCCGGGATGACTAACGATAAAGCCGGGCGAACACGGGCACGAACAACCAGCGTATTGACTCCAACGAACCTTGGAATTGGCCGGAACACCCATCTTTTTCAACACGGCCGGAATGACTTGCTCCTTGTAAATCTGATGCGGTTTGTTGTAACGGAAACCGGTGAGAATGTCGAGAACGGGCTTGTCCCGTTTGTCGTTCTCAATCCAGACATAAACACGGCTGGAAGTTCTGCGGAGGTCGAAACTCTCACGGCCAGTCAGGTCTCTAACATCGCACTTTTTGATTCTCAATTTCATGGTGTCACTATACCATTGTTTTCAGTATTGTCAAGCCCTTTCGAATTCTTTCTGAGTGTTCCAGAATTCCATCTCGGTGAGTTCCGCCGCTTCACGAGGGATACGGACGAGCATGAAGTAATACGCACCGGCGTGACTCATGTTCAGACTGTCGAGTTCGATGAATTCACCACGGATAACCTTGCAGTCTTTCAGTTTCAAGGTCTTTTTGCCAGTCTCTTCGTTGACCTGAGAAACCAAATCCCTCAGTTGGTCACGAATTTCTGTTTGGGTGAAGGCACGCTTGAAGGAGACACCATAGACATCACTGGGAGAGTTGTCGAACCCATCACCCCAAATGCGAGCCGTCTTCAAAACCTCATCAGCCGGTTTACTTATCTCTTCGACGATATAGACATGTTTTCTCATTGACAACACTCTACCATTGTTTTAACATTTGTCAAGTATGAAACAACAAAAAAGCCCGACCAATTGGCCGGGCTCTCTGAATTCCTCCTTCTCCTTACGGAAGAGGAGCGGGCGTCACCGTCGCCGCCGGCGTTTCGTCAACAGCCGGGGTCGTAGGCGTAACTGGCGTAACCACAGTCGGCTTGGTCACAACGGGAGTCGTAACCGTGGCCACGGGCGTTGCGGCCGGGGTCGTGGTCTTGCGAACGGTCTTGCGAGTCGCCTTGGGGGCGGTCTTCACCTTGCCGGCGAATTCCTTACGGATGAAGGTAAACTTCGGGCGACCAACACCTTTCTTCGGTTGACGGATGACTTCCGCCTGCACGAGGGCGCCGGATTCGAGGTCAGCAGAGATGCGCTTCCGAACGGTCAACTCACACACACCCGGATTGAGTTTCACGGCCCGTTCAATGGTGAAACGGGTATTCGGATACTTGACTTTCTTGGGCGGTGCGCCGACATGACCCCACTTGCCTTTCAACGATTTCGTCTTCATACTGCTGAACCTTTCTGTTACTGGTTTGTTTACCTATCTGAAATTCGTCATCTCCTACTCAGAGACTCGAATACTTTCAACATGAACATGATTACATGAATCATTGTAAAAGTCAAGCACTTACTTCAAACTTTCACAAAAAGATTGTTGACAAAAACTTTTTATATGGTAGAGTGTGGGTATGAAGATTACATCTTATCAGTGTCCCTTGTGTAACGACAACCTCCACAGTGAGTTGGGTAGCACACTTCACCCTCTCGACCCGGCTTTCGGTGTCTCGGTGTTCTGTCGCAATCTCAAATGCCCGGCTCAGGAAGTCGCGGGCCACGGCAAATCTGAGAAGGAAGCGTTCGAAATCGTCCAATCCAAATACAAGAAATGAGTGCCTACAATCCTAGGTATGTGGCCTACGCAAAGGCCCACGGCAAGACCCCAGAACAAATGCTGGCCCATGATGACAAACAATGGCCCGGCGGTATCATGTGCGGCTTCATCCTTTGGATTCGAGAACGCATCTTCGCCTTCGTCAAGGAACAGCCGGAAATCGCCTGTTGCAAGGTCTGTGCCCCTCACAAGCCTGAATTCGACAAATTCCTTCGGAAATCGTGAACAAATACACCTATTGGAGTAACAAGACCAAAGCCCATGAGAAAGAAATGCTTGTGGTCTATGCCAAAGACATTCTCGACGCCGATGAGACATTCAAGAAAGAAACCGGCTTCGACCCCATTAAATGTCCGTGGATTGGTTGTTGCGTTGAATTTAATGTAAATCCTTCTTGACTTTCTTTATTTGTGTGTTATCTTACTTCAACAGGGTATGAAAGCCCGAGGGTAGGGGACCGGAGGCTGCGTTAATTACATCATAATCGAAACTAATGCAAAAACCGAACGAGCCTTTCGACTCGTTCGGCGGTGTGGTTTGGCAAGGTTTAATCCTTCTGATGCTTCAACCGACGAAGTTGACGCTTCATTCGGCCCAAGCCTTCGTGCCGGCGGTAGTTGTCAATCAATGACTGTTGGAAACGAGCTTGACGCTCACGTAGTGTAGTTGGATGTTGTGTCTTCATAAATCAATCTTCCTCAAAACCGAACTCAGCCCTGAGATTCTTGCCGGGGCCCGAATCCCAATCATACATGGTTTCAACCAATTTGACACCCTTCTCGAATGTCTCGAACCCGACAAAGGCCATGCCCGGCTCACAAAAGAAGTGTGTGAATGTCAGTTTCGGATACTGTTTGGAAACTTTCAGCCAGAACTCAGACGCCGGCGCCCAAGCCGTTGTGTAACTCAAATTGGCAGTGATAGGTTTGTTACCTGAACCGGAAGGCAGATTCCACTTGCCAACATCATAACAATCCCATTTGGTTGACCAATTCTGAGTGTGCCAAGCATACCAATCCGCCGCACCATACTTGGCAATCAATGCCCTCGACTCAGGCGTATTCGGGTCACTCATTCCATTTGTGCCTTCCAATTCGGCCGGCATCGGAACAAGAGATTGAAATGACAACGCCTCTTTGCCGTCTTTACTGATACCAGCCGCCATGAATTGAATCACCAATCCACGGGGGCCGGTCACATTGACATAGTTTGAACAATGGTTGGGCATAATCAGTCAACGAAATAGGTCACATTCACTTGGCCACGGAGAGTGCGAACAACATTGTCCACAACCTCAATCTTGCCAATGTCGCCACGGTCTTCCCCTTGCCAACCCACAACTCCATTGAGTTTGTAGCCCCGAGGCGCCAGAATCTTGTCAATCAGATACTTGAGCCATTCCACATAGTTGTAGAACTTCTCAGAACCATCCCATTGAAGGAATTGACCATCCTCAGACGGCACCCATTGACACCAAAGACCGGGCTGAGTGCGAGGCGGGCGGTTGTAGTCGAGAATCGTTTCATCCGAGTCTTGACCGGCAAAACCCTTGCCGTCAACATAGAACTCGCCTTCAACACCGAACTCGGGGCCCACATTCCGAGCCATCCGCCGAGTCTCAGCGAACTTCGTGAGAAATTCTTGGTCTTTCTTCTTCAACTTGCGATTCAGTTTGAACCGCCCTTCAAAATCAGTTGTATAGCCCATAGAGTTTTTATATTGTTATTTTCAACATTCACACTATACACCAATTCTATAATATGTCAACATCTTTTGTAAGGTTTTTGGTGTTTTTTAATTCCCCCAATGTACTTATTGGGTATGATAGAAGTAAAAATTAAAACATTAAAACGATTTGAAAATCTAATAGGAAAACGATTTGGGAGACTCGTTGTTGTTAATGGCCCACTAAATGTTCAAACAGCAAACGAATCAAAATGGAAACGACGACAACGAAAATGGTTGTGTAAATGTGACTGTGGCAATGAATCAATATATGTCACAAATCAACTCAAAAAGGGGTCAACCAAAAGTTGCGGTTGTCTTTCAAAGGATAGATTGATTCAAATGAATACTCGAAATTGTCAACCGTTTGAATGGATATACAATAATATGGTTAGGTGTTCTAAACAAAACAAACACGATATGTTGTTGTCATTTGAAGAATTTCTACAATTTACTAAACAAACACAATGTCATTATTGTGGTGATTCAATTCAGTGGAAAGAACGAAATTCCAAAAAAACTCCTAATGGTTGTTACTTTCTTGACAGAAAAGATAATTCCAAAGGTTACATACAAAACAATTGCGTCGTATGTTGTACCTTGTGTAACTTAACTCGTCACACCCGATTCACATACGACGAAATGATAATACTTGGAAAAACAATCGGTCAAATCAAACAACAAAGGTTAATTGTTTCCAACAACCAACCCAGCCCAGTCATCACAAATCTTGTGTAACCTACTTGTTCGGCTGGGAAGAGTCCACAGACCACTCGCCTTGCCCTCTTTCCGAGGTTTCAGGTGTTCCGTCACGGCGTTGAAGAAAGTCCAAAGAGTGCCCGTGCGAAACTCTTCATGCCGGGGATTCTTGAACTCTTCATAGATATCCCAACCCTTCGCCCACGGAAAGACTTCGGCCTCAGCAGCTTCCATCGTGAGAACCATGGCGTCCCGCTTCGTCAAACCCTTGTTCTTGTAGGCGGCGATGCGAGTCCCCTGTTCATCCCAACGAGTAGCCAACTGACCAATCGCCGTGTCAACCAACACCGGAAGGTCATCCAAAACATTTGTGGTGTTCTTGCGGTGGAAAACAATCTCAGAAGAGAAAGCGAGATTGTCACAGACGAAGACCGATGAACCCACCGCCACACCCTCAGACAGTGACTTGTCAATCGAACCACGGAGGCCGATGACATAGGCGTAATCCTGTGTGTCCCGACAGTTTGCGACCTGAAGCAGACCGAACATCCGCTTGTGGCCCTCAGTCGTCCCGTATGCCTCACTGACAACCCTCATGTTCGAGGCAGCCAGTGACCGTTCGACTTCACTCACCAAACGACCGTAAGGAACTGGACACCATGTATCCGTAGGTGCCGGCGCCTGAATCGCGTTGAGTTCGTCTCGTGAGATGGAGCGTGCTCCACAATGCAGAATTAGATTCGATTTCTTAATCATGTAAACAGACTACCACACAAATAAAAAATGTCAACAACAAAAATTTCCATCTGTTAAGAAAATATCAAACCTAGTTATTGCACACCATGAAAACTACTGAACAACTTAATAAAGAGAGTCTTGCCCGTTATTACAAACGAAAATCTGAAAATCCAGACTGGCATAACACCATCAAACTAACAGATATGACAGGAATGAAAATTGGAAAATTGACCGTGTTAAATCGTGAACCAAATGGAAAGTTTGGGTCAGCCAGATGGAAATGCTTATGTGATTGTGGAAAAATAACAGTGAAATACGGTCATGCACTTAGAACTACAACAAAAAGTTGCGGATGTCTTAATACCCAAATGAGAAAAAACAAACATCCTCTTGAGTGGTTGTATAAACGATTGATAAACAAGTGCATATACAAAAACAAACAAGTGTATTTAACATTTGATGACTTCTTGGAATTCACTAAAACCAATACTTGTCATTACTGCGGATGTAATGTAGAGTGGCGTGAACGAAAACCGGGTGTTTATCAATCTGTAAGATATAACCTCGACCGTAAAAATAACGAAATAGGTTACACCAAAGAAAATTGTGTTGTTTGTTGCCTTGACTGCAATTACACAAAAGCCGATAGATTCTCTTATGAAGAAATGCTAATCATAGGAAAAACCATCGGTTATGTAAAACAAAATCGGCAATTATCACAAAGCCAAAAACGCTTCTCGAAAAGTTAAACTCCGTCTGGCAATGGAAGCCCATCGCACCGCAAGTCGTTTAGTGGCAAATTTTTGTGTAAATAACGCATCAGATTCACAAACAGATATCCACTTAACCGGTTTATCGTGCCAGTCACCATGATATTCCGGTCGCAACAACTTCTTTACTGTTAGTTTTCTCCTAATCGGTTTCATTCATTTGCACTCATTCATGGTGACACCTTATCATTGATTTGTTTATTGTCAACTCTTTTTTACAAGAATCGCATCCGTGCCCGAAACCAACCAGTAAAACATCGAATCATTGATGTCCACCGCAACCGGCGGCATAAACACACGACATTGCAACCCCTTCATAAACACCCCCAAATTATCCTTGTCAAACTTGGGGAAACCACTATCCAACAACGACTTGAACAATTCCTCTTTGTCGTAATTCTCGGCACCGTGCAACAAATGAGACAGAAGAAGGGCCTTAAACTCTTCCACCGTAACAAGTTCGGTTTTCCATGTGTTGCTCATGTCGTCAATCTTACCGGCATCGAAAAAATCTCGTCTTCCCCAAAGTTCCCGCGTTGACCCACATAACTGCCCCAACGGTCAGGCCACTCCGCTTCCCTGTCTTCTGAGTCGTGTACATCGTAGTATCCACCCCAAAACACAACCCTCAGATAAGGCCGACCAACACCACCCCAAACATCCACAACGTCAACCAAACGAGCCACGCCCGTCTCGTCATACCATTGCCAAATGCCCGGCTTGTTCGGTTTAGGGCCAAATTTCATAATACCATTCTGACACATCTTTATAGAAAGTCAACTCAAAACTTTCTCTAAAATATCCCTTGACTTTTTATAGCAATGTGGTATCGTGTCATCAGTTGAAAGACAAGTGGCGGCGACACTCATAGCCAGACAGTCGATAAACCGACGAGGGTAGGGGACCAGAGGCTGCACCGATTACTTTTTGCACCCAATACGTCCCCAGCAATATCGCACACATTCCCCCTTCTGTCAATGCAAAATAATTTGAGAAAAATGCGGTGCAAGACTTGACAAATAGAAAAAGTGTGGTATCTTGCGGTACACCACCCCTGCACCGATTCCTGAATCCTATTGGCACCCATATCGTGTACCAATACGCCCCATATACGACAATACAACCGACCGTCGGCGTGGGTGCTATTAGGAAAACTTATGGAAATCATTAGAAGTGGTTATGAGGATTCATTTATGTAAATAAATCGCGTCAACCATGAGAATGCAATTACATATACCTTCGATTGTATATTTATTACAAACCTCGGTCAGCACTCTTTCACGCCAGCACTCCGACCGTTACCGAATATAATCGAATACTCTCATTTACTTTGTACCTGAGTACTTTTTTCTCTGTACGCTGCGCTTAGTACGTAGTAAACTGTACTCTGGAAACCAGTAAAAAAGTACATAAAAAAAGCACTCCAGTAATCATCATTACAATCCTATATTCAGCACCCAACACCCATTCCGAGTGCCCGTGTTCACTGTGCCACGGATATACGGATGTAAGGATAACTAATGAGTGCAAAAAATTGTTTGAGTGCTGAACGGGCATACGGTTATCCGTAAGCACCCACACCATTACTTCATTATTTCCTTGTGGGGGGATATCCTTGTATAATTAGTGGGTCGAGGGGGGTGCTGGGGCGTATAGCGGTGGGGGTACCCCTCCCTCAGCATAGGGGGTCAGATAATAGTAAAAACGGTTGATTGGGGGGTGGTACTCCCCTCTGTGGTATGGGGGGTTGACAAATACAGGAGTATGGGTCAGGGTGGGGTAATAGCAATAGGGTTTAGTGGTCGAGGTCGAAAACGGTTTCGGTATTACAATACCAGCATGTTTCTCGGATGGCGTCAACGAAGTCAAAGAACCAAGTATCGGAAGTTACCTTGATGGTGGCTCCGCATTTGGGGCATTGGAAGGTGTAGGTTGATTTATCAGTCTCCGACATGGATAAGGTCGTTGGTGCTTATGAGGTTTGGTGTGAGGGTTGGGGGCACGATGAACTTGAATGGGTAGTTCATTCGTTCGGTGAGGGTGGGTCGGTTGATTTCTTTTGTTGCTTCGTCGCAGCATTTTGGGCAGCAATTTGGGGCACCACATTGCGGGCATCCGTGTTGGATGATTGGAGTATTACAGTGTTCGCAGAGTGGAGTATTCATGTAGATACGGGGGTAAGGATGTATGGAGACATTTATCTGTCATCTGGGCAAGGTGAGGGTGGGGGGTATTATTCGAAGGGTTGTTGGGATATGTGTTGTTCGAATTCTTGTTCATTGAGCAGGCCATTGAGTGCGTTGGCTTCTTCTGCGTTTAGGTCACGGACGTGTTTACGGTCTTGGGATACGACTCGGACGGTGACGACTCCGTTTATTTGGCGTGTTACGACGAAGGTATTCATGGTTTGTGGTAGGTGGAATTATTTGTGTTGACGGTCGGGTGTTTGAAGTGTTTCCCTTTGGGGGTATGGTTATGGGTAGCCAGACCAAAGGCGACAATGAGTAGGATAGCGGCGATGATGAGTCCTTCTATGATGTTTTCTTTTTTCATCAGGGTTGACGGTCAGGAGTTTCGTTTGAGCACTTGGGTATAGGTGGTAACGGAGTGGGAGTTGATATCTCCGCCGTCCCATTGGTGTTGTTCGGCTACGGTTTGGGTTGTGGGGTTGCCGTGGAGTTCCCAGCCTTCTTGTAGGAGTTGGTTGACCTTCTTATCGAAGACAGAAGGGTTATGTTCGGATACGGTGGTGATTTTCATGATTGTTTTTTGGAGCGTTTGACGGAGAAGGGTGATTTCCATGTCCACATGGTTTCGGCGGCCTTTTTTGCTCCAGCAATCATTTCCTTGGTAGGATTATTTGGGATGACGGTGCATTGTTCGGGGTGGATGCGGTAGTCTCTGGCTCCGCAGACTCCCATATCACGGGTGTCAATGACACGGTAGATGCCACCAAACCACGAGAAGGCGTATTGATTGTTATCACATTTGAACCAATCAATGTCACCGATACAGTCACGACCTGCTGGAATGCGGTTGAGTAGGTCGAGGGCTTCTTGGGAGATTCTGAGGGCTTTCTTTGAGTCACCTACGACGCAGCCCATGCGACCGTCATCGGTGGTAGGCCACCATTGTTTACCCTCTTCGGGGGTTGAGGGTGCAAAGATGACGAGGTTTTTGTAAGCGAAGACTTCGACAAAGAATGGAGATTTGTTTGGCATAATGGGTTATTGGTTGTTGGAATGACGCCACGAGGAAATGAGGTTGGAGAAGTCGTTGTCTCGTTGCTTCTCGTCTTTGTAATCGAAGATGACTTCTTCGGGATTATGTTTGTAAGTGATGATGATACAGAACGGCAGGTCAGCGGTTCTGTGTTCATGTTTACGGATGCGAGCGATGGCGGTGCCATCGAACCAGTCATCATTGAAGTGGAAGATTTTCATAAAGGTATCAGGCCCAAGCGACTGAGGGGTTATTGGTGCGTTCGTCTGAGACGGAGATGACGACGAAAGTTGGATGGTCGGTCATGAATTTGTTAAAGGCTTCGGGGATGGAGTAGGCTTCTACTGGTTCGACGAGCATTTTTTCGTTATTGAACAGTTGGATGGTTCGTTCTTTGCCGGTATGGGAGTAAGGGCCATCGGGACAGAACCATGCGGTTTGCGGTTCAACGCCTTGAGGCCAGTCAGCGTCACTGGCTTGTTTGTAGTAAAGGATTTCGTAAATGTTCATGGTCAGTCTTTTGGTGGTGGCCGTTGGGTATCGGTGTCACCGAGGATGCGGTTGAGGATTTGGATGCCGCATTTGACTTCTCATTCGTCGAGGGCTGCTCGGCCAGCGCGGCAGTAGCGCCGGCCCCCCACGCC
>ERZ724522.159-NODE-159-length-42211-cov-9.540279_pt1 | contig 42211 bp, 61 predicted proteins | sample MGYA00376055_ERZ724522 | MGnify/ENA primary metagenome ERZ724522 (study PRJEB28724, sample SAMN07190884) | wastewater metagenome | isolation source: effluent of sewage treatment plant in Hong Hong | place: Hong Kong | collected 2016-03-17 ... | reverse complement strand
GCCATGATCGTACACGTCGACGCGAGCCTCTGATGCTCTACGCGAACATCGACGTACCGTCAGCGACCGCAGCCCACGCCGTGTGTGAGGAATGCTCCATGAAGGAGAAGTCGAGAATGGACATCACTGTCGGACGAATCGTCCACCTCCACCCGGGCACGTCGGCCTGGGCCTTGGAGAAGATCGGCACGAACGGCAACGTCGGCCCGGTGCCCGCCATCGTGACCCGCGTGTGGTCCGAGTCGTGCATCAACGTCACGGCGTTCCCCGACAACGCCGCGCCCGTCCTCCTGACCTCGGTGGTCAAGCGGACCCCCGCGGAGGCCGAGCAGGCAGCGGCGCTCGGCAACATGACCTGGGACTGGCCCGAGCGCGCATGACGGGCGTGACCGAGTTGGCTACCGCCGTGGTGGCCGAAGAGAACGTGACGGAAGCGCTCCGGCTACGGCGACGGCTCCGGCGACGGCGACGGCTCCGGCTACGGCGACGGCTCCGGCGACGGCGACGGCTCCGGCTGATGCTCCAGGTGCTCCTCGGGGTAGTCGGCACGGTGACAGTGATCGGGGGCGCGTACATCGTGCGCGACCTCCTCACCCGACCCGTCGCCGAACCCGAACACCACGAATGCGGCCTCTGCCACGACCGCGGAGCGATCCTCAACGAGCAGGGAAGGCCGATCGTCTGCCCGTCCCTGCCATGCCGACGGCGTGCCCGCTGGATCGGCGACAGACGCCCGGTGGCGTGAATGTCGGCTAACCCGACATCGCCGCGCTATCCTGACCTGAGAACGGATTGGCCCCGGCGCTGCGCGAACAGCCCGGGGCGTGATCGAGCCCTACACGAAAGGCCCGATGCCATGATCGTACACGTCGACGCGAGCCTCTGATGCTCTACGCGAACATCGACGTCCACTTCCCTGACGATCCGAAGGTCGCCGGGCTGCATCCGGTGGCCGAGCTCGCGTACCTGCGGATCGTGTTGCGCTCGCGCCAACACCTCACCGATGGGGTGATGGATCGGCGCGTCTACTCGCGCTGGCTCGTCGGCATCGAGCTCGACGATTTCGACATCGGCGAGGCGATCGATCAGCTCGTCGATGCCGGCCTGCTCGAGATCTGCGACGCGGGAGTGCGGATTCCTGCGCGTGTGTGGCGCAAGTGGAACCCTACGGCCGAAGAGGTGGGGCAGATGCGCGAGAAGAAGCGCCAAGCCTCTGACCTGGGGAATCACACTCGCTGGCACGTCAACGAAGGCAAGACGGATCCCAACTGTTCGCACTGTGCGATCGCACCCGACTCCCAACCCGATCCCACGTGCGATCCCCCTGCGAAACGGGTGGGATCCCCAAAGCCAGAGCCAAAGCCAGAGAGAGAGACAGAGGGAAAACCACTTACGCGCTCCGTCGCAGATGCGATCCCACCTGCGACAGCGGAGGCGACCGACGAGCCCGCCGTCTCCGACGACGGGTTCGAGGACTTCTGGCAGAAGTACCCGCGACGAGACGGCATCCGTCAGGGCAAGGCGAACGCACATGCAGCGTGGAAGCGACTGCGCGTGGCGGAACGCGAACGCGTCCTCCGTGCGCTCGCCGTGTACGTGACCAAGTGCGGCGACAAGCCGAAGGATGCGCAGCGGTTCCTAGGAAACAAGTTCTACGTCGACTACCTGCCGGAGACGATCGCAGCGGACTCTGCCACCCCCCGACCCACCGCCGACGCCGGGGTGATCGTCCGCAACGGCCGGCGCTACCGCCACCTCCCCGGCTCCGGGCTCGTCGAGATCCACGACGAACCCGCGGATTGGGAGCAGTGATGGAACACAACCACCACCTGCCCGCAGGGTTCGACACGGCCACGAAGACCGACGCACAGATCCAGGCCGCACGGATCGCCCGCTGCCCGGTGTGCTCGAAACACGACCACACCAACGTCGACCCGTTCGGGTTCGACCGTGACAAGAACCCGATCCCCGCATGGTGGTTCACGTGCCCCAACTGCGGGACCGCCGAATCGCAACTCCACTGCCACACCTGGACGAAAGCCGGCATGGCGTGGATCAAGGACAACCCGACCTTCGAGGGCGCACGCCATCGAATCGAGCAGCCCCAGGAGGCAGCATGACCCCCAAGATCACCCCCGACTACGCGATGTCGAAGCTCGACGAGGCGCTCGACTTCCTCGCCCACTCCGGTGTCGGCGGCGAAGCTCGAGACCGGATGCTCGCCATGTCGCAGGCTGCGTCGAACTACGTCGTCGCCGCGTCCGCGATCCGCCACGCCGAAGCGCTCGAAGCGAACACCGCGGCGATGCTGCAGCTCATCGACCTGCTGCGTGTCCAGTCCGCCGAGACCCGCGGCACCGGCCTCGACGCTGTCGACGCGGCGTTGGCTGCGGCGAACCGCTCGAAGGCGGCGAAGTGACCGAGCTCCAAGACCAAGCCTGCAGCAACTGCCGGTTCGGGCTCGATCTCGGCGACTCGATCGAATGCCGGCGCAACGCCCCGGGCGCGAAGGTGGTCGATCATCCCGTCGAAGACCACTTCGGGTTCGTCGCATGGTGGCCGCGCGTGTCGAGCGCCGACTGGTGCGGGGAGTGGCTGCCGTGAAGCCCGGCCTTCTCGCACTCCCGCTCGTGCTCGCCGCGTGCGACTACCCCGGCACCTGGCAGGACGCCGAAGGAACGCACTGGGTGCAGATCCACGCCGAATGGGAACTCGAGCGGATCCCCACGACCGCCGCGTGGGACGTCCCGCCGACGGTGCGGGTCGATCTCATCATGGACCCCGACGACGGCCGCGAATCGATCACCGCCGACGGCCGATGCCACCTCTACGGCGGCACCTACCGCTGGTACCCGAAAACCCGACAGGGCATGTGTGAAGGGATCCGACTGCCGTGACCGAATGGGTGCTGCTCATCCCGACCGGCGACACCGCGCAGGTCCACAACGCGAAAGTCGACCGGCCGACCGTGTGCCCGGCGGAAGCCGCGGCCGTAACGATCCGCAGGCTCGCTCTCGAGCGTGAGCTCGCCGAACTGCGTGACCTCGAGGACCGTGCCGGCATCCACATGCCGGAACCCCACGAGCTCCCGGCTTGGCCCGCAGATCTGCCGGTCGACGCCGCGATGGTGCCGGTCCCGGCGCATCCTTCGATGCTCCCACCGCCTGTGGCGGAACGCGAAACGGAGCCCACAGGGCCTCGAGGGCTCGAGCGCCGGGTCGGCGCCGATGGGGTGGTCCGCTACGAAGCGCACCACGAGGCCCGCGTCCCCGGCCCGCAGTGGGTGTGTTTCTGCGGGCACGCGTTCACTGTCCAGGCCAACTACAACGCGCACCGTTCGGCGTGCGACGCGTACAGCTCGGCGACGACCGCACGCGGCCAAGGCATCCCGGGCGCGCACGTGTGGGGGAACACGACCGGCCATGTCGGCCCGCTCGGTGGTGCCGCGTGAGAGCCAAGCTGCTCGTATGCCTGTGCGTGTTCGGGCTGTTCTCGGCGTGCTGGCAGATCCAGGACGCCGACGCGCACACGCCGACCATCTCGACCACGTGCTTGAGCGTCACCGTGGATCTGTTCCGCTATGACCGAGCCACCCGGCTCGTGGTCGTCGTGGACGGCCGACAGGTGGAGTCGACGACGTTCTCCGGGGGCTACCGGAGGACCTTCACCGGCTCGAGCTCGTGGCGTGTGACGATCGACAACGCCGGCACCGAATACGATCTCGACCGTTCCGGGACGTTCGGCCCGTGCGCGACGACCACCTCGACGAGCTCGAGCACGACGTCTCGCCCGATCGTTCTACTCCCGTTCGACCCGCCGGCGACGACCACGACCGTTCCCATCATGAACGCGCCGACAGTCGAGCTCCGCAGCGTCCCCTTAGAACCGCCTGCGAGGCCCGTAGAGCCGCTCCGAATCGCTTTCACGGGGTGAGACAACGCAAACGGCCCCGAACCGTCGCTACGCCCTCGAGAGGCGTCGCAGACGGCCGGGGCCGACATTGCTCCGACAGCAGGCCGAAAGGGGTCAGACCCGACCGGCCCTTGCGTTACTGATTCGTAGCAGACCTGTTGGCTTGTGTAGCCATCTCTACCACCCTGGTGTGGCTGCGACCGATCCTCGCACCCACCCTTCGTGTCGTCAGACCTTGCGCGAGGAGCGCCGCGACCGTTTCGCATTCGCGCCGACGAATCGCCGCGAGCTCCCCTTCGAGCGCCGAACGACGCTCCGCGAGCGCACCCCACGCCGCCCAAAGAGCATCGACCACGAGCGGATCGGGTGTGCCGTAGATGTTCGCCGACCGATGCGGCCGGCGCCCGACACCGGGCCGGATCTCGAGCAGGTTCTCCGATGGGGGAGGGGCCGGGGCCTCGCGCATCGGCCTACGCCACAGCTTCGGCGGTTCACCTGCCATCAGAACGACTCCTCGCCTTTCCGGAGCGCCCAACGGTCGCCCCTCGCCTCTTCCCACGCCGCCCACGCTTCGCGCTGGCGACGCCGCCCGACCCATCGCAGGATCAGACGCCGGATCACTGCGCCGCCTCGATCGACCACACACGCCCAGCCGGCGTCGTCCTGAGCAGCACCGACAGCCCATTGTCGGGGATGCGGCGCGCGATGTTGTCGACGTCGTACGAGCACGCCGCGTCCGACTGTGTCGTGAACCGACCATCGGTGGTGATGAGCTCGAAGCGGGGGTTTCCGTTGCTCGAGCAGTTCAGTCGCCGCGTCCCGATCAGTGTCGTACGTACTTCGATCGTCTTCCGTGCCATCGCCTAACCTCTTTGGGTATCAGTGCTCCGAACACTGAGAGGAGCGCCCGGGGAGCCGATCCCCGGGCGCTCTTGCTCAACAGTCGGAACGAACCTCGAGCACCCGACCCGACACCGCGTCACGGGTGACGACCAGCGACGAACACCGCTCGAGCGATGCCGGCGCCGACGACGTCGGGGGAGTACGGGGGAGCTCCACCGCCCACGCAACCAACGCAGCCAGGCACAAGCCGAACAGCACCACCGCGGCAAGGTTCGCCAGGAACCACGCGAGCGCCTTCACCGCTCCACACACCCGTTGCGGTCGCACACGAGCGCCGTGCCGATCGATGTGGCATCCGGCCGGGGATCGACCCGCGGATGGGACCACGCCGCCGCACCGACCGCCATGGTAAGGACGATCAACAGCAGCAGCAGCACCCGTTCGGCGCGCGCATCGGCGCTCATCGGACCACCTCGAGCGCGTACACGGCTTCGAGCTCGGCCATAGCGTCATCGATCGACATCGACCCTTCGGCCACCTTCGTCCACAGAACCGCCCGCAGCTCCACAGGGGAAAGGTCGGGATCGGATGCGAGCGCCGATGCCACACTCGGCACCGGGCGGTCCTCGAAGCGGGCCGGCGCAGGCATCCAGCGGGCGAACCCTTGCCATGCCTGCCTCATCGCCCACGGGTCGACGACACCACGTGCCGCCCGTGCCGCTTCCTGCGCCCGTGCTCGATCGTCGGCGGTCACACGCGGTGCACGCTTCGGCGCAGCAGGCTTCCGCGGCTTGCGCTCCACAGGAGCCGGCGTGCCGGATGCCCGTGCCGCGTCCTGACGGAGCACATAGGCGCCGACAGCGTCCACCAGAGGCAACAGCTTCCCGTAACCCTTCGTGCCCTGATGCCCGGGCGTGTGCTCCGTCGCCACCTTCACTGTGAAGCGGGGAGCCTTCACCGGGTCGATCTTGCCGAGCTGCGTCGCGGCACCCTTCGGGGAAGGCTGCGACGGCAGATCACCCTTCAAGCGCAGGGCACGATCCGTCTTGTCGTGCCAGTGCCCCGCGTGGTGCTCCGGGGAACACGGACGATCGTGCACCCAGCGCACACACTTCACGTGCGCCAAGCCGATCCCAGCGTTGTCACGCTTGAGCAGCTCCACAGACACACGCCCCACAGGGATGGTCTGCGCACACACCCCGCAGGTCTCGACCCGATGCGAGTAGCGCCACGTCCGGCCATCGATCAGGCCGGCCTCATCGGCCCGGGCGCCCGACTGCGCCGACCATTCGAGCAGCATCGACTGCACCGGGGAGCTCATCGGGCGTACCGATCAGCGATCGCGTCGACCTGCGCCGACGACAACGGCCCACCGACGAACACCGTCGCTAGATCCGCGTGCACCTGCTGCGTGAGACGCGAATACCCGCGGTACCCATGCTCGGCCTCCACGCCGTGCCGGCGTGCCAGAGCAGCCGAGCGTTCCGCGTACAGGGCAGCAGCAACCACGCTGCCCACGTCGTTCGTATCCATGATGCGCACCTCCGAAGTGCAGTAGGTCATAGCTACATTGTCGGCTTTCCCGACGTAGAAGTAAAGCCGACTTGCCAATCGTCATCGAAACGTAAAGCGATACATGCACCACGCATCTAATGCGCCATGCATCTAATCCAGCAGAGTGCTTGCAAGAGTTAGCACCACCGCTTGCAACAGTTAGCACATGGCAGGAGGGGGCTCACACGCCCTCGACTGCGCGTAACAGTCAGCAGCTCGGCGGCCTATAAGCGCAGGTGAGAGCACGTGCGAGCCAGGTGCCAGCAGGTGCCGGCGTGCTCCCAGGTGCAGTGCGTTTCCCCCTCCGTCCGCCCGGAGTGTGTGGTCGGATCGCTCGAGCGCAGGCTCTGACCGGGGCCTGGGACGAGGGGGGCGACCGCCTGAAAGGCAGGTCAGCCCCTCCCCATATATGTCCCCTCTGACCCCCTCTCATGATATACCGGAGGCCCCGAATGTTACAATCAGGTAACGGAGTCGCCTTGTAGCCTCCCGGTTTAAACAAGACGTCCGTTCGCATGTTGCATTGTCTTGCTTTGTCGTGTTAGCTTCCACCTGTGGAGGAAGCACACATGCAGACGAACATGACGGTGTTGGTGGTTGGTCCGCCGTTCGATGCGGATCGTTTCGGGGAGGCGGTGTTGGTGTTCGCGGAGCGGATCGCGGACACGTCGGGCCATCCGGTTGCTGCGGCGGTGCAGCACGAGCTCACGGATCGGGTGGCGATCGTGTTCGTGGTGTCGCCGGATCTGGCCGTGTACCGGTGTGACGAGTCGCACGAGTTGACGTTGGCGTTGCGGATGGCGGAGCTGTGAGCCGGTCGTTGGGTCCTCGTCGGATCCACAGTGTCCGGTCGGGGCGGACGTTGACGCCTACTGCTCGCTGGCCGAAGTGCGGGGTGTGTGGCCGGCCGATCCCTGTGGATGACCGGGCTCGGATCGGTGACGAGTGGTTCTGTCATCCGTACCGGTCTTCGGTGACGTCGTGTTACGAGAAGGCGAGTTGGCGATGAACGACGCCGCCGAGATCATCGCCGCAGCTATCGAAGAGCACACATCGTCGATGTCGTACTCGTTCCCCGAGGACGACGCGCTGGTCATCCTCGACGCGCTGCGCAAGCACGACTACACGCTCGTCCGCATGGGCCGCGCGGATCATGTCCACCTGGCCCGCCAGGCAGACCGAACCGTCACCGTCACACCGATGCGCCGAGCTGAGGTAACCGAAATCGGCGTCGTGGCCGAGATCCCCAACATGGCGTGCGCCGCCGAGTGGGTGCTGGACGGTGTCGTGTGGGTCGATGAGGTGTCCTCGTGACCGCGCAGCACGATCTCGCGTTTGAACGGTGGCGTTGCCCGTGTGGAGCCACCGAGGTCCGCTCTGCCAGGTCGAACCCGCCGGCGTCCGTCACGACCATGTGTGTCGAGTGCCGTGCCGACGTTGAGATCCTGACCGCACCCCGGGAGGTGTCCTCGTGACCGCCCCGAACCCCCGCTATGAACGTGCCTTCTCGCACCGCTGGCACGCCGTCGTCAATGACCTGATCGGAGGGTGGGACGTAGCGAACGTCGACAAGCCAACGAGCGAACTAGACCATCGTGTGGGCGAATACTCAATGGCCTGCTTCATGGACGAGCGCACGGCGCACTACGTGGCGGTGCTTCACAACGCTCACATCGGTTCGGAGCGTGCGTCGTGACCGCCCCGAACCCCGAGCCGCTGTACCGCTACACCGTCCTCTGTCGACCCCCCGTCGAGCGCGCCGTCATCGACGCGTGTCCCGATGGCGTCGCCGTGCGCGCATCGACCCTCATCCCCGACGACGGCCACGTGTACGTGATCGACAACGACTTGGCCGACGCGTTGCTGCAACCGCAACCGGGCTGGATCTTCGGTTCGGAGCGTGCGTCGTGACCGCTGACCCGCTCTGCACCTGCGGCCACCGCCGCAACATGCACAACGACAGCAACACCGGTATGCCCGGATGCTTCGGCATGGGCGATGACCGCGTGCACCTGTGCGCCTGCGAGCGATACGCCCCGCCCGGTTCCCTCGAGGACATCTTGGGTGTGTGGCGCGACCAGGGCGGCTTCGGGCTGTCCCGCCCGGACGTGCAACTCCTCGTCGACGAAATCCACAGACTGCGCGCTGAGAATGCGCGCCTGCGCCAGACGAACCCGCTGACCGCCACCGTGCGCGAGGCCGACTCCGAGATTCGAGGTCGACCTGTGAGCCTCATCAACCCCTATCCGCGCGGCGTCCCGAACGATTCCCTGCCCCCGGTGCGCCTGTTCGACGGAGTCCATGACCGGGTGCGGGTGCGGGAGTCGTACCGGGAGTTGCGTCAGGCCGGTTTCGGTGAGCGTCAGGCCCGCGAGCTCGTGTTTGCGCTGCTAGCGGTCGGCACTCGGGCGTCTCGGGTGTTCGTGCAGTGCGATGCGTGCGGCGGCAAGGGCTATGTGTCGTCGTTCGGGACAGGGATGTTCCGGGATCACTGTGTGGTCTGCGGTGGCGATGGGGTGATCCGATGAAGGAGATGACCGGTGGCCGTGTCTAGGCGTGTCCAGGATGAGCCGTTGACCCTCGAGCAGCAGCGGCTTGTCGAAGAGAACCAGGGTCTCGTCGGGTGGACGATCGGCCGGTACTTCAAGAGCATGCTTCCCCATGAGGAGGAGGATGCTCGCCAGGACGGGATGATCGGGTTGTGTGCTGCGGCACGCAAGTTCGATCCGTCGAAGGGGTTCCGGTTCGCGACGTACGCGCCGAACTGGATCCGTCAGGCGATCCAGCGTGGCCGCGGCGATTTCGAGGGGATCAACTACCGGCGCGCCGTGCTCGAGGGGAAGGTGGCGGATTTCCGTCAGCCCGTGCCGATCCTCGCGTTTGCTGCGTCGGATGCGCATTCGTCGGCCCGGTCGGGGAGGACGGGTGGTGCGGGGACGGTGGCGATCGCGGAGACGATCTCGGAGCCGTCGTGCGCGGAGGATGACGCCGTGTTCTCGGCGTGGGCGTCGTCGCTGCTCGGTCTGTGCATGAATGACATCGAACGGGCGTGGCTCGAGTCGGTGTTGGCCGATCCGAGCTTGAAGCACTGCGAACGCGAGTCGATGGTGGCGGATCAGATGGGTGTCGCGTGGCGGACGGTGCAGGACGCGCGGTTGGCTTTGCGGCGCCGGCTGCGCAAGGAGTTGGCTGCGGTATGACCGACAAGGAACTGGGGCGCCGTCTGTGGCTGCTCTACACGACGATGAAGTCCTACGAGGACAGCGGCGGCGAGGGCGAGCAGTCGTGGCGCGACATCGTCGAGATCGTCGAGGAGATCTCGCTGAACCTTTCCGACGACATGGCGGCGCGTTTCAAGAGCGCGCTCGGCCCGAAAGGACTGCTGGGATGAGTAGGATCACGGTCAGGTTGCCGTCGCTGCACGAGTTCTCCGACGAGCTCGCCGACAAGTTCTGGTGGGACGACGTTCGTGTGCGCGGCCAGTACGTGCACGAGTTCGGGTACTCGATCGAGGTTATGCCTTTCGAGCGGTGGATGCTGGTGACGGCGCCGGAGCGGAAGGTGGCGGCGTGACAGCTCGCCCGAAGGTGACCGAGGCGCAGTTCCAGGAGCAGGTGTGCTCGCTCGCCGTGTCACTCGGCTTGCGGTTCATGCACGTCCGCCGATCGAAGGTGCGTCAGGACCGTTGGGCGACGGCGACGAACATCCCCTGGCCTGATCTTGTGCTGTTCGGACCTGGCGTGTTCCTGATCCGCGAGCTCAAGGTGCGCAACGTGTTCCAACCCGGTCAACGAGAGGTGCTGGGCGAGCTCGTGCAGGCCGGCGTCGATGCCGGGGTGTGGATGCCGAAGGATCTCGACTCGGGCCGCATCTACACGGAGATGCGGGGTCGGACATGGGAGGAGGCGGCATGATCGTGGTCATGGATCAGCATGAGAAGGCCGATGTGATCGCGTGGACACTGCTCACCGTGTGGGCGTTGTGGCTACTCGTGCTCGTGGTGCGGGCGGTCCTGTAGATGGCGGCACGCATCACCGACGCGCAGAAGGCAGCGTACTGCATGCACCGCTTCCAGCAGGGGCTCGCGCGCGCTCACGCAGCCCGGTTGGCGGGCGTGTCGAACACGTGGGCGGTCGGGTTCGATCAGGAGATCGAAGACGACCCCGCCGAGCTCGAGCGGATCCTCGACGTCTCCCCGTTCACCAACGGCGATATCGGCTCCCCGAAGCGTCCCGAAGAGTTGCTGCCGATCGCATCGATGCTGCTCGAGGATTTCGAGCAGTTCCGTTACAAGGTGATGGGGCGCACGTGTCGTCCGTGGGCGGTGGAAGCGGCACACAAGATCGCCGAACGGCTCGCGACCCCTGATCGCGAGTTCGTGTGCATCAACGTCGCACCAGGTGTCGGAAAGACGACGCTGTTCGGGCTCGACATCCCCGCATGGTTGACGTGCCGGTCCCGGACGATCCGTGGCGTGCTCGGTGGTATCCGATCGGATCTCAGCACCAAGAGCACCCGGCGTCTCCGGTTGGAGTTCGAGCGGGAGATCCCGCTGCGTGCCGGCATGGAAGCCCGCGAGCAGCGTGGCGCAGTGGACGCGACGTTCACGATGTCGCAGCTCTACGGCCGGTTCCGTCCGTTGAAGCCGGTCGTGTGGCGTGCCGAAGGGTTCATCGTCGATGTCGTCGACGCGTCGGAGCGCACCGAGAAGGAGTACACGTGGTTCGCTGCGGCGATCGACGAGGACTTCATCGGTGACCGTGTGAACTTCCAGTGCTGGGACGATGTCGCGTCGAAGAAGAGCAGCCGTTCGGCGGACACGAAGGCCGCGCACTTCGAGCAGTGGAAGGTGATCGAGGACCGTCTCGAGCCCGGCGGGTTGTTGATCGTGCAGGGTCAGCGGTTGACGACGACCGACATCTACCGGCACTGCCTCGACAAGGTGGTCACCGAGATCGTCGAGGTGGACGGCGAGGACACCGAAGAAGTTGTCACACGCCCCAAGTACCATCACATCGTCTACCGGGCGCACGACGAGGAGCGGTGCCAGCAGCAGCATCGGCGGGATGCGCCGGCGTGGCCCGAAGGGTGTCTACTGGACCCTTCGGGCCTGCCGTGGCGGGATCTGCAGGGCAAGATGGCGGATCGGGCCGAATGGCTGTTGACGTACCAGCAGGACGACTCTGCGAACCCGGATGCGACGTTCCGCAAGATCTGGATCGACGGTGGCCGCGACGCGGACGAGGCGATCCTGTACCCGGGGTGTTGGGATGATCGCCGCGACTTGGGCGAGTTCCCTGACGCCGTGCGGGGCCACAAGGGCAAGGTCTTGTCGTACGCGTCGGTCGACCCGTCGGCGTCGGGATGGTGGATCGCCAAGTGGTATCTGCACGACCCGGAGAGCAATCTGCGGTGGCTGATCGACATGCACCGCGAGAAGATGGGCGCCAACGATCTGCTCGACATCGTCCCCGGCACGTCGAGTTATCGGGGGGTGATGGAGGAGTGGCAGGGCCGTTCGGTGCAGATGGGCCGGCCTATCCGGTTCTGGATCATCGAGCACAACAGCCAGCAGAAGTGGCTCTCCCAGTACGAGTGGGCGCGCCAGTGGTATCAGTCGCGTGGTGTGAAGGTGATCTCGCATCTGACGTATGCGAACACGAAGCTCGACGACAAGCTCGGCCCTGAAGGCTCCCTGCCGCCGCTGCTGCGTTCCGGGCTGATCCGGCTCCCCGGCGCCCCGGATGCGCGAAGGCGGCTTCGTGTGTTCGTCGATGAGCTCCTGCATTGGGGCTCGTTCCCGACGAACGACTGTGTGATGGCGTGGTGGATGGCGGAGTTCAACCTGCCATCGATGCTGCGCCAACCTGACGAGGTGCCGACGCATCGCCAGTGGGTGCCGACGTGGATGCGCAAGGACGGCAAGCGGCTCGAGGAGCGGCGCAAGGAGCTCCTGCTCGCACGTGCCGCAGGGATCACGGTTCAGGAGTGAAAACGCAGACGCCCCACCGCTCAGGGGGGAAGGCGGTGGGGCGTCGCGATGACCCGGTGGAGGAGCCCGGTGGCGCGGAGCATAGCAGACCGCTAGTCAACCTTCCCGTCTAGGTCTGCTATTCTTACTGCGGTCGGGTCCCCGTTCACGGCGAGGTGATGCGTGCGCTCGTCGCAGCAGATTGCAGAGCTGTTCTACGAGCGCCGCCGTCTCGCAGGGTTCGAGCGGCAGCGAATGCGCGACGTTCTCTCCCTCTACGAGGGGTCGGTGGCGATCGATCTGTCCGAGCTCTCCGAATCGGAGCGCCCGGCGGTCGTGAACTTCGCGCGCATCGGCATCAACCAGCTCGGCATGCGCGCCGCCTCGACGATGCCGGTCACCGACCACTTCCCGCTCGAGTTCGGCCGGCGTGACGCGGCCCGCAAGAACGCCGACAACCGCCGCAAGGTGAACCATGCGTGGTGGGGGAAGTCGCGCATGAACCTCCTGCTGCGCCAGCGCGCCCGCCACCTGTTCGCCTACGGCGCCGCCCCGGTGCTCGTGTGGCCGGACATGACCAACGACATGCCGACCTGGCAGGTCCGGTCCCCGCTCGACACGTACGCGTCGCCGAACTACGGCGTGTCCGACATCGTCCCCGACGACGTGATCTTCGCGCAGGTCCGCACCGTCGGATGGGTGCGGCAGCGTTACCCGCATCTGTGGGCGTACTTCCATCGGGCCGACAACATGGACAAGGTCGACGTCCTCGAGTACATGGACCGCGACGAGGTCCACTGCGTCGTCTGCCTCGCAGCGCGCCCGGCGTACGGCTACGAGGTGTCCCGGGTGGACACCGCCGACTGGCTCGCACAGCAGGCGTCCGCGGCGACCCTGTACCGCTTCCCGAACCGTGCGGGGCGTCCGCTCTGTGTGATCCCGAAGGGCATCACCCTCGAGCGTCAGTCGGGGCTCTTCGACGGCATCTACGGCATGTACCAGCAGCAGGCCCGCTTGCAGGCTCTCTCGCTGCACGCCCGCCAGCGCGGCGTGTTCCAGGAGACGTGGTTGGTCGCCGAGAACGAGTCGGCGATGCCCGAGGTGGTGAAGAAGGCCGACTCCATGATGGGCGAGGTCGGCATCCTGCGCGGCGGGCGCTTCGAGCGGGTCTCCCCGGATCCGCAGTACGCGACTGACACCGGCATCGATCGCCTCGCGAAGATGCAGCAGCTCGAAGCCGGCATCCCTTCGGCGTTCGCCGGTGAAGGGATCTCCAACACCCGCTCCGGGCGGGGAGTCGAGACGATCCTCGGTGCCGCCACCGATCCGTTGCTGCAGGAAGCCCACGACCTGTTCACCGCCTCGCTCGAGGAGGAGAACCGCATCGCGATCGCGATGGACAAGGGCTTTTGGGGTCAGGACGCGAAGAAGCTCACCGTCGCGTTCTGCGGCGACAAGGGCCGCGTCAACTACACGCCGAACGAGTTGTGGGTCACCGACGAGCACGCGGTGCGCTACCCGTATCCCGGTGGCGATGTGGACAACCTGAACATCGCGACCGGGCAGGCGATGGGTTCCGGTGTGATGTCGCGCAAGCGTGCCGCACAGTTGAACCCGCTCGTCGAGAATCCCGAGGAAGAGTTCGATCAGATCACCGCCGAGCGACTCGAGGACGCGTTCCTGCAGCAGATCCAGGCGATGGCGACCACCCCGGGTGCGGGGATGGAGCCGGTCGATCTGGCCCGGCTGATCCGTCTCGTGCGCGAGGACCGGGCCGATCTGATCGATGCGTTCGATCAGGTCCAGAAGGAAGCGCAGGCCCGGCAGGCGACGCCGGCGCAGTCGCCCGAGCAGATGCAGCCCGGCGTGTCCCCTGCGGGGATGGGCGTGGAGCAGCCTCCCGGGTTGTTCCAGTCGTCACCGGACGCGCAAGGGCTGTCGCAGTTGCTCTACGGTCTGCGTGCCCCGCAGATGCGTAGCGCCGCGGAGCGTATGTGATGTCACGCGGCGGCGAGAGGCTCGGCTCCCCGGGGACGTCATATAGTCAGCGTACCGACCTCATGGCGCAACCCATACGTACGTCAACAAATCAGACCTACGGTGAAGCGAAGGCGCAGGCCGACGCGCAGCGCGCCATGCCTCTCGCCGGTGGGCCGGCCGAACCGGAGCATCCGGCGATCGGGTCCCTGTATGCGCCGACCGCTCGACCTGACGAGCCAGTGACGGCGGGGATCGATTCCGGTCCCGGTCCTGGCCCGGCGTTCGGTGGCGCGTTGAACGACCGCGACATCCTCGCCGCGCTGGCACGCAAGTACCCGGGTCTGCCGGGGCTGGATCGGATGATCGCGGAGATGCGCTGATGCCGTCGTTCGACGACATCGATCTCGAGCTCGACGCGATCCGTTCCTTCCATGCACGCCGTGAATCTGCGGATGCTGCGGTCGCGCAGATCTCCGAGTCTCAGGCGCGCGCTGCGACGGTGGTGCATGACTACTACCGGTGGCTTCCTCCGTCGGTGTCGCTCGCGTTGTCTTCCGCAGGTCTCGGTCCCGATTCGGATGTGACGCGGCGGATCGCCGCGCAGCTCCTCGGTTCCGGGGTGGGCCTCGCGCAGCGCGGCGAGAAGGTGTCTCCCGACGAGCTCGCCGGCGCTGGATCGTCGACCGATTCGATGGGGCTGCTCGCGAAAGCGGCGTACGAGCGCTACGGCGTCCTGTATGACACGAACGCCCGTGAAGGCGTCGGTTCGACGCCCGGCACTGGTGGCGGCGGCTTCATGCAGGGGTTGAAGCATGCTGCGCTCGAGGACTGGTCGGATCCGATGTCGAAGGTTCGTGGCGCGACCCGCGCTGCGGACGCGTGGGGCCGGTTCCTTCCGCAGTATGCGACCGGCCAGTACCGCAATTTCCGCAAGCAAGTCCAGGACAAGGGCCTGTTGCAGACGGTGAAGGACGATTTGACGTCGCCTCGCCAGATCGCTTTCAACGCGTACACCGCCGGTTTGCAGACCGACTACGGCGCAGCAACCGACGCGCTCGCAGCAGGGGATCGGGTCGACACAGGTTCAGGGTTCTTCCTGAACGACAACCACGGTGGCACGAACATTCTCGACTTCGGATCGTCCGAGGGTACGGCACTCGAGCAATACATGTCGCCCGAGGAGCGTGCGGCGGCGGAAGCGAAACGGGCCGAACAGCAGGCCCGCATGGTGCCGACCGGTCTCGGCACGTCCCGTAACGCCAACCAGCAGAAGTTCGGTCCGGTCGAGACGTGGGGTGACGGGTCGAAGCATTCGATCACGATCGGTCGCGACATCGCCGGCCATCTGCTCGGCCTCGAGCCTGGGTCGCGCGGCTACAACCTGACGTCGGGGTTCGCTGACGCCGCGATTCAGATCGCTTCACAGAAGCCCGGCCAGGCGGCGTCGCAGGAGCTCCGTGCGGCGCGTGCGTTCAAAGGCGTCGCAGCGCTCCCGGAGGACGCGTCTGCGCTCGAGCGGATGCGCGACAGTGTCGGCGCACTGTGGTCGCCGGGCCGTCGCATGACGTATGACGCGAACCTTGCGCACACGTGGGTGAACGGTGTGGACGGCCAGAAGGTCGCCGAGGCGTTCTCTGGGATCAACTCGACGCACACGCTGGACCAGTTGACCGGCGGCAAGCTGAGCCCTTCGACCCTGGCGAAGCTCGCGGACGCCGAGGATGCGCCTGCGGTGACGAAGGTGCTGCACGACGCCGTCTCCGCGCACGAGATCTCGCACACGATCAACGCGGCGTCGTGGAAGCGAATGGGGATCGATGTCCGCAACGGTCTCCCGCGGTTCGCTAACCGTGCGATGGACATCGTCCCCGATTCGGTGATCGATCTGCGTGACGGCCGCAAGACGCTCACGGAAGCGGATCGTTGGGCGTCCGCGATGAAGCTGTCCGAAGAGCAGCGCAGCGTCCTCCACGACACCCTCTCGCGCATCCCTGACGAGCCACAGTTCCTCGGTGACGGTCTCGACCACTACCGGGCTGTGGAGCACGCGAACTTGACGCAGAAGGCGCGTGCGACGGCGATCCAGGATGCGATGCGTGATGCGTCGGCGAACTACATGGACCGCTACTCGCGTTTCAAGACGATCGTCGATGAAGGCGAGACGGTGCATGGCGCCGAGAAGGTGTATGCGGCGCAGCAGAAGCTCGCAGCGGCACGGGAGCGGATCGACAAGGCGTTGAAGTTCGGTTTCGACCGCGCCGACGAGGAAGTCCGCTACTACCAGGACGAGCTCAACCAGAACCACTCGTTCTTCGGCGCGACCATTCGGGGGCGCGCTGATGCGTCGGCGCTTCTGGACCAGGCCGACGCTGCGGAGCGGGCGATGCCGTGGCAAATGACCCGCACCGAATGGGAAGCAACGTCGCAGCGCCTATATCACGGCACGTCGCGCGAGTTCGCGTCGTTCACGGACGATCCAGAGGTGTTCAGGGGCAACATCGGTACGCCTGGCGGTGGGTGGCGCGATCCTTCCTACTACTTCACCGAAGATCCGAGTGTCGCCAACCGGTTCGCCCTTGAGCAGCGCAACTCCGGGGTCAGTTGGCTTGACCCTATCGGTATGCGCTCCAGCGGGATCAGCGAGAAGGACGTGATCGACGATTTCCGACGCGCCTTCGATACCGGTATGCCAGTCGGGGAGATGGTCGACGGGGTATGGGTACCCGTGTCGCGAGAACAGTTCGATGACCTTGTGGTCGATGGGCTACTCGATCCAGAGCGCCAGTTCGGGATTATGCGCGGAACTGCGTCGCCACGCGTGGTCGTCGCTGACGTGCGTGGCCGGACTATCGACTTGACGGGTGATGTTGAGACCTTCCCCGAGTCTCTCGTCAAGGCGTTGCGGGCCGACGGGATAGACACCGGACGGATGGCATGGTCGCAACACCAGGCTTCGCCTGGCCTAACCAAGTGGATGCGCGAGAACGGGTACGCCAAGGCGATTGTCCGGGACGACCCCTTCAACACCGGCGGCAAGTCCATCCTCGCACTACCGGCTGCAGCAAACATGACGGATCATCGCCAGCTTGTGATCGACGCGCTCGACGCCGGCTCCGTGCCACCCCGTGCCGTGCTCGCCGATTACCCGGATCTAGCAGAGGCGTACGGCCTAACCGGCGAGATGCAGATGCCGCGGCGTGCGACGCCGATGCTCTCCTCGGAGACGGTGCACGGCATGCTGCCGATGCCTGACCCGCAGGAGGTTCGGCGCGCGTTCAACAGCCCGTTGATGCAGGCGTGGGCGAAGATCCCGGGGGTTGATCTCGGGACGGTGGCGCTTGAGAACCTGATGGACAAGTGGCGCACCATCAACCTCCTCAAGCCGGCGCTCGGTGTGCGCATCATCGGCGACGGTCAGGCGCGTCTCCTGGCCGAAGGCGGCGATTCGATCGTCGCTCACCCCGCACGGGCGATCGCATGGATGCTCGGCGACTCGAAGTTCTCCGACGAATGGTTCGCGCACGGCAAGAGCAACATGCTCGGCGAGTTGTTCAACCGTGAGGACGAGTGGGCGTCGTCGTTGAACAAGACGACCCGCGGGTTCTGGCAGGACATCCGCTACAAGCGCATCGAAGGCCACAAGGGGTTCCTGTACGGGCAGGACGGCTTCGAGGATGCGTGGCACTACCAGCTCTCCAAGCTCCACGCATCCGCGCCCGGGCAGATCGCAGCGAACGCCGACAATCTGGACACGGCGATCGGCAAATGGTGGGACCTCGCCGATGTGCGCGAGCAGTACGCGAAGGCCCATCCGGCGTCGCGGTCGATGCCGGGCGCGATCTCCGGTGACGATCTGCTGAACCCTCAGGGTGCGGCGGCGTACATGGAGGACGTGTCGAAGCGTCTCCGCCACATGACCCAAGACGACCCGCGTCTAGTCGCTGCGGTGAAGACGGGCAACCTGCACGTCACTGACCCCGACATCGTGCAGCGCGCACGCGACGCCGGCTACGCGATCCACGACATCGACGGCGTCGAGACCGCAGTGCTGCCGATGCTCGAAGGCATCGTCCCGAACCCGCTCGTCACGGACGCGTTGAAGACCGACGAGTTCGCACAGGCCGCTCGAGGGTTCGGGAACCGTGAGATCGTCGGCCGTGTCGCGAAGGTGTCCGAGCTCGAGCGCAGCAAGGGCCAGCAGTTCATCGACGGCATGTTCGCGACGCTCCTCGGTCGCCCGGAGAACTTCATCTCGAAGAGCCCGGTGGCCCGCCAGGAGTATTGGAACTTCGTCCGCGAGAAGATCGCCTACCTGGATCCGAAGGAAGCGGACACGATCGTCGCGAACGCCGAGAAGGCGGGGCTCGCGCGCGACCAGTTGCGCACGATCAAGCGCATGGCCGGCAAGGCGGGCGTTGGTGACGATCTGCTGTCGGCTGAAGAGATGCACGCTCTCGCCGAAGCGCATGCCGCGCAGCGTGTCCGCGACATCCTCGACGACATGAGCCACCGCCACCAGGCGTTCGACATGGTGAAGCTCATCATGCCGTTCGGTGAGGCGTGGCATCAGGTCATCACGAAGTGGTCGAAGATCCTCGCCCAACCGCACGTCTGGTCGGAGATGTCGGTCGCCGCACGTGCGCTGCGGTCCCCGGAGCTCGGGTCGGTGGTGGAACCGGAGAACCAGTCATATGACCCCGCCACCGGTCAGATGACGACTCGCGGCCTGTTCTACCCGGACGAGAACGGCAACGAGACCATCGCCTTCCCGTTGTCCCGGCAGATGCTCGGCCTCTTCGGCGACGCGAAGACCGCGCTCGTCGGCGGTGCTGCGCCGGCGCAGATCCCGATCACCGGGAAGGTGAAGGGCTTGTCGGTCGGTCTCGACGTCATGCCCGGTCTCGGCCCGGTCGCGCAGATCCCGATGGCCGCGCTCATGGACCACCTGGACGACCCGAAGTTCGACGGGCTCCGCGACACCTTGTTCCCCAATGGGATACCAACCGGGTCGACGTACGAGAAGGTCACCCACGCCGCGGTCCCGTCGTTCCTGCAGAAGATCCTCAAAGGCAACGACTCCGGGTTCGATGACCGGGCGTACGCGTCGCAGGTGATCGATTCGATGCGCTACCTCGCGTCGACCGGCCAATACAAGGTGTCCGGTGAAGGTGCGTCGCAGGCAGAGATATCGAGGCTCATCGAAGACGCGAAGAGCCAGACCTCGACGATGGCGTTGATCCGTGGCCTCGCGCAGACCACGTCACCGACCGCGCCTGCGTTCGACTGGGAGATCACCGACAAGGACGGCAAGCGTGTCTCCGCGCTCGTGCTGGGCCGCGAGCTCCACGAGTTGCAGACATCCACGGATCCGCAGGTACGCGACAACGCGATCCTCACGTTCCTCGACAAGCACGGCACTGGTGCGTTCGCGTTGTTGCAGGGAAAGTCGATGAGCATCTCACCGTCCGGTGCGCTTCCGCCGACGAAAGAGGCCCGTGCCTGGTTGAACGACAATTCGTTCGCCCGTGGCGAGTATCCGCTCACCTACGGGCTGTTCGCGCCGAACGGACCGGACGACAAGTTCGACGGCACCACCTACTTCGAGACCCTCGATTCGGGGGATCGTGAACCGCTCGACGCTGAGGTGGCGTTGAAGCTCGCGAACCGCAAGATCGCGCAGGCGGCGTACTACTCGGTGCGCGGCCAGCTCGGTTCGTCGCTGTCCGCCGAGCAGTCGGTGGCGCTCTACAACTTCCGCAAGCAACTCGAGCAGCGCTACCCGGGGTATTCGTCGACCGGTGACGAGGTGCCTGGTGCGCCGACGAAGGCTTCGCGTGCACAGGTGCTCGGCGAACTCGAGAAGGCGGCGGCGGATCCGCGGCTAGCGAAGTCGACGGTCACCGAACCGCTCGCGGCGTACATGGAGTTGCGGAAGGTGGCGCAGGACTGGTCGACGAAGAACCTCGGTCGCGCTGAATCGTGGACGACGTCGAAGGAAGGTCAGGCTGTGCGTCAGATGATGTACGACACGGGCCGGCAGATCGCAGTGTCGTACCCGCAGTTCGCGTCCGCATGGGAGACGGTGCTGCTCCCCGAGTTCGACAACGCGCTCGTCGACCAGCAGGCAGGTAAGTGATGGCCGATACCACCACACAGGACGACCCGTTCGGGATCAAGAGCGCAGCGGCGACCCTGGCTGCGTTGCCGGGGAAGGCGGCGTCGGATCCGACGGACAAGACGAACAGCAACCTGCGGTTCGTGACCGTCGGCGGCCGTGTCGTGAAAGCGAACCCGATCGGTGTCGAAACCGGGTATGAGGCCCAGTATCGGGGGCAGCGTCTCGGCGACACCTACAACGGTGACTATGCGGTGGCGCCGCCGTCGTCGATCCCGGCACGCTATGACGCGACCGATCTGGACATGTTCAGCCAGCTCGCCCCGGAGCGGATCGCCGACATCCAGAAGGCGCTCGCCCGTGCGGGGATCCTCGCGAAAGAGACCGCCTATCAGATCTGGACACCGGAAACGGCGTCCGCGATGGGCAAGGTGCTCGCGTACGCGAACCAACGCGGTCTGTTGTGGCAGGACGCGCTCGACGAATGGGCCGCGGCCGGTGTGGCTGCAGGGCTCGACAAGGGGCCGGCGGGTCCGAAGTTCACGCCGCGACTGTCGAACCCGGACGATCTCAAGGCCACGTTCCGCCAGGTCGCCTACAACCGCACGGGCGGCAACTTCATGGACGAAGGCGCCTACGATCGCATGGTCGCGTCGTATCAGGATGCCGAGATGAAGGCGCAGCGCGCACAGTTCGACGCCGCCGTAGCCGGTGGCGGGACGACCGTCGATGCACCGTCGGCGCAGACGTTCGGCGAACAGCAGGTCAAGGCCGCGGACGCCGATCTCGTCGCCGCGCACGACATCTCAGGTTTCGGCAAGGTCTTCGAGTCGCTGATGGGATCGTGGCAGTGATGGTTTCTGACGCCGTACGTGAGAAGGTCAACAAGTTCTTCCCGGCCTTTGGCTACCTACTCGACGTGCCCGAGGTGGCAGCGGTCCTCGAGCGGGCTGTCACCCAGGAGTGGACGCCGGACACCTTCGAGGCGAACCTGCGGGCAACCGACTGGTGGCGCACGCAGACCGACAAGCAACGCGCACGTGCGACCCTCGAGGCGACCGACCCGGCGACCGCGACGAACGCCGTCAACGCCCTCAAGGCGCAGATCAAGAGCCAGGCTGCGTCCTACGGCCGTGAGATGACCGATGACCGTGCTGGGGCGTTGGCGTGGGCTGCGTTCCGTGGCGCATGGGACGACGCAGCGATCCGTTCGGCGATCGCATCGGACGCGGGGCCGAATCAGGCGCAGCAGGTTGACATCCGTGGCCTCGCCCGCGCCTACATGGTGGACCTACCCGAATCGACGATCGCCGACATGACGCGGCGCATGTTCACCGGCGAGCTCCCCGCTGATGCGGTGAAGAACTACGTGCTCAACCAGGCGATCGCGCAGTACCCGTCGCAGGCCGACCAGTTGAAGGCCGGCCTGCAGACCCGTGACCTGTTCGCCCCGCACCGTCAGGTGATCGGCGATCTCCTCGGCATCGACCCAGAGACCGTTGACCTGCAGAAGAACCCGACGTGGCAGCAGGCGATCCAGCACGCCGACGACAAGGGCCAGATCCGCCCGATGACGACGGCCGAGCTCACCCGCTACGTGCGGTCGACGTCGGAGTTCATGTCGTCCGACAGGGGCCAGAAGGAAGCGGCGACGTTCGCGACGAACTTCGCCCGATCGGTCGGAGGGTTGGGCTGATGGTGTCCATCCAGAGCGGCAGCTACGTCCCGAAGACCCCGACCGCGAACGGCACCGCGGCCGACGCCGGCGCAGGGTTCGCCGCGCTCGACGCGATCCTGCGCGGCATGGATCTCGCTGAGCTCATCCCGTGGGCGCGCCAGCAGTTCATCAATGGCGCATCCGTCGATCAGGTGACGATGGGGTTGCGCCAGCAGGACGTCTTCCGGCAGCGGTATTCGGTGATCTTCGAGCGCGAACAGCAGGGGCTCACCCCGATCACGGTCGCGGATGTCGTCAACTACCGTCGCCGCGCCGCCGAGCTCGCCACCATGTACGGGATGCCCCGCGACTTCATCGACGTCAACAAGCTCATGCTCGCCGACGTGTCGATGGAGGAACTGTCCGGGCGCGTCCAGGCCGCGTCCATGTACGTCGACACCCGCCCCGACGTCACCGAGCAGATGCAGGCCCTCTACGGGCTCGATCGTGGCGCCGCGATCGCGTTCGTGCTCGACCCGGCGACCGGTGAGCAGGCGGTGCAGCGCACGTGGCAGTCGGCGCAGGTGTCGTCGCAGGCGCTCCGCCAGGGGTTCGGGCAGCTTTCGCGTGCCGAAGCCGAACAGCTCGCCGGTCTCGGTGTCACCGAGGCGCAGGCGTCGCAGCGGTTCGCGCAGATCGCGCAGGCAGGCGAGCTCACAAAGACCCTTGAAGGGGAGACGGCGCAGTTCAACCGCCAGGATTCGCTCGACTTTGCTGCAGGCAACGCGCCGGCGCAGCAGAAGCTCGCGCGACGCCAGCAGGAGCGCACGGCCGTGTTCTCCGAGGGTGGCGGGTTCGCGTCCGACCGCCGCGGCATGGTCGGACTCGGATCAGCCGACATGTAGCGGATTCCTTGTCGTTGCCAGAGAACCTTGCTATTCTCCCGATCGAGCACTGACCCCAGGGATACCAGGGTGAGTGCTTGCCGAGCGCATGGCACGCGATGCGCCCGCCGCTGCACCAGCCTCCCGGCGCAGTGAGTACGGACAGGGAGAGGGACAACCCATATGGCAGACGACCAGACCGACGCCACCTCCCACCAGGAGGACGCGAAGGGCCTTCGGAAGCAGCTCGAGGAAGCACTCGCCAAAGCCAACGCGGCAGAGGCTCGTGCGGCGGCTGCAGAGCAGAAGGCGCAACGCGATGCGGCGTTCGCCAAGGCCGGACTTCCTGAGTCGAAGCTGGCGGACATGTTCCGCGACTCGTATCAGGGCGACATGACCCCCGACGCCATCCGTGCGCAGGCGGTCGAAGTCGGACTGATGCAGGCGCAGACCACCACCCCGCAAGCGGAGCGGCAGCAGATCCTCGCCGCTCAGCAGGACCCCTTCTCCCCCAACCGAGCCGACCCGACCCAGGGCAACTACGCCGACGTGCTCGAGCAGATCACTGCTCCCAACGTCCGTCACGACTCGGATGCGATCCAGAAGATCCTCATCGACAAAGGGATGATCTAGTCGAGGCCACGGTCGCCACAAGACCGAAAGGCTGACCCGCGATGGCGGATTTCGACTCCTCACTCTCCAGCGTCATCAAGACCACGTACAACCTGTACGCGGCGAACGCTCTGCGACCGATGCTCTACTTCGACATGGTCGCCACGGTGGACCCCTCGCAGCTCGCGATGCCGGGCTCGGTCCACACGTTCACGTTCCTCCCCGACCTCTCGACCGCCACCTCGGCGCTGTCGGAGACCTCGGACCCGACGTACGCGAACGTCACCCCCACTGCGGTCACCGCGACCCTCGCCGAGTACGGCAACGCCGCTCGGTCGACCCGCAAGTTCCGCGGCACCACGTTCCTCCCGGCGCCGGATCGTGCGATCGCCGAGCTCATCGGCTGGAACGCCGGCGAGTCCCAGGACGTGCTCGCACGCAACACGCTCGTCGCAGGCTCCAACGTGACCTACGGCGGCTCCGCGACGTCGACCACCACGGTCGCTGCCGGCTCCACCCTCACCGGTGCGAAGGCCCGCTACGTCACCGCGAAGCTGCGCGGCAACAAGGCCCGCCCGTTCGGTGGCCTCGGTGCGACCGACGGCTACTGCGGTTTCATCCACCCGGACGTGTCCGTCGATCTCCGTGCGGAGACCGGCGCCGGCGGCTGGGCCGAGGCTGCGAACAACACCGACCCGGCGGTCAACCGCCGCTGGAACGGTGTGATCGGCAGGTACGAGGGCATCTACTGGATCGAGACCCCCACGGCCGCGATCTCGGCGGATGCGTCGAACGGCTCCGGTTCGACCGGTACGGTCGACGTGTACCACACGATCGTCGTCGGCAAGGAAGCGCTCGCGAAGACGTGGGCGATGGGCTCGACGGGTACGCCCGAGTTCGTGGACGGTCCCCCGCTCGACGCGCTCCGCCGGCACCACATCTTCGGGTGGTACTGGCAGGGCGCGTACGCCCGCTACCGCGAGGCGGCGCTCTACCGCATCGAGTCCTCGTCGTCCATCGGTTCCAACAGCTGATAGCTGACGGATCGTGATCGAAGCCCTGGGGTCGACGGTGGAACTCGGCCCCGGGGCTTCGGCGCACCCCACGCCATGAACGCTGCAACCGAAGGGACAGTCGTCGTGCCAGAAGATGCGCTCGGCGCGCTCGTCGTCGAGGTGAAGGAACTGTCCAAGGCTGCTGCGGAAATGAAGACGAGCATTGCGCTCGTCGTGCAGCAGATGCATGAGTCTTCCGTGAAGGTCGATCAAATCACCGAGGATCACGAGCGTCGACTGCGCCGACTCGAGGCGTGGTCCTACGCGATCCCTCCGACGATCCTCGTCACGGCCGGCTCCGTCATCGCCGCGGTCGTCGCGGCCATCAAGTAGGAGGAGCCTCCCTTGAAGATCACGAACACGCTCGACCCGAAGCTCGGCGGCAAGATCCGCGTCGTGCTCGCCTGGGCTGCGGTCATCGTGCAGGCCCTGCAGGGCGTCGACCTCGAGCAGTCGATCCCGCTCGTCATCGTCGCCGTCATCTCGTCGCTCGCGCACCTGCAGCCGATCGGCACGAAGGAGGGCTGATGGCTTCCCACATCGTCGTCCGGGGCGCACACAAGACGCTCACGGGCACGACCGTCGACACGGTCACGTTGAAGACCGGCGGGTTCACGGGTCGCGAGACGGCCCTGATGGTCGCGAACGATGACACGTCGAACAAGCTGTACTTCACCTACGAGGTGAACGGCACCGCAGCCGCCCCGACTGCAGGTGGCGACGACACCTACTACGTGCCGGTGTCGTCGCAGCGGTTCATCCCGATCGACGGTGGCATCCCGGGGACGGCTCACGTCCAGGTGAAGGTCATCGGCAACGGCGGCATGTACCACGTCGAGTTGCAGGGCATCTTGGACGACTGATGACGCGAATCGTTGCCCCCGTCCTCGCCATGATCCAGCGTACCGGGCTGGTCCTGTCGGGGGTGCTGCGCACCTACGAGGACGGCACGACGCGCACCTACGAGGACGGCACCCTTCGAGTGCAGGAGCAGTAGCGGATGGCTGGCAAGATCACTGACATGACGGCGACGTCGTCGGTTTCGGCGACGGACCTCTTCGAGACGACGGTCGATCCGAGCGGTTCCCCGCTGACCCGAAAGGCGACGGCGGCGCAGGTCGCCACCTACGTCGATGGCACGCTGTCGCGCAGCGCCTACCCGCCGATCATCGTGGCGAACTACTACCGCGGGTACGGCCAGACCGCATCGAACTCGGCCACATCGGGTTCGTGCGCCCAACTCACGGCGCTGTACCCGATCTTCGTCGACCGAGCCCTCACCCTGGACCGCCTCGCGGTGAGCGTGACGACACTCGAAGCCGGGTCGACGGCTCGGCTCGGCATCTATTCGCTGACCAACGGCAGCCCGGTGAATCGAGTCGCCGACTTCGGCACGGTCGACTGCTCATCGACCGGGATCAAGACGGCGAGCGGCTCGCAGGCTGTCGGCCCAGGCTGGTACGCGCTCGCCGTATGGGTGTCGAACCATGCGACAGTGCGATTCAAGACCAACGGGTTCGGTCTCAACGCCTTTCTCGGTGATGACTTCTCAGCCGGTTCCAACGCGAACTGCATGTGGACGGTGACGGCGACCGACTACTCGGCCGGCCTACCTTCGACCATCTCGGCCACCCTCAACAACTCGAGCGTGTCGCGACCGGCCGTGAGCGCCCGGTTCGCGTGATGGGAGACTCCATGATCCGCAACGAGGTGTTCGTCGACGGGGTGTGCATCGAAGCCGAGATCATCGATCTCGAGGCGGGCACGTTCGCTGTCGAAAAGCGAGGCAAGATCCGCTCGACCCGCCCGCTCACGCTCGAGGAGCGGGCGATGTACGCGCCCGCTCCGCTCGACGCTGTCGGTGTGCTTGCGACGCTGCTCGTCGTCAACGGGTCGCTGTCGGCGGAGGACGCGGCTGCTGCCGTCGGTGTTTCCCCGGATCATCTGGTCCACGAAGCCTTGGCCTGGTCGGCCGCATCGGAGTGACATGGGCACCACGAACCTGATCCCCATCCAGCTCGTCGCACCTTCGACGATGCCGATGGTCGTGAACCTCTACAAGTCGGACGGCTCCACTGCTGCGGCAGCTTCGACGGCGGAGACGGGCGGCTCGGCCGTCACGTTCCCGTTGACGGTGTCCGCTGCGGCGTCGTCGACCATCTACGTGTTCGATGACCAGTCCCTCGTCGTGTCGGCGAAGGTGGCGGGCGTCGAGGTGGCCGGCGGCTACTTGTCGACGTGGGCCGGCACGGTCAGCGGTGGCGGGGTGCGCCTTGCCCCTGCGGCTCCCGCGTCCACCGACGGCGGCGCCTATGCCGGTGCGCAGTCGATCAACGCGCAGACGGGGACGACCTACACGCTCGTGTCGACGGACGCCGGCAAGCTGGTGACGCTGTCGAACGCTTCGGCGATCACCCTCACGGTTCCGCGCGATTCCGCTGCGACGATCCCGGTCGGGTCCTACGTGGAGCTCGTGCAGCTCGGCGCCGGTCAGGTCACGGTCGCTGCCGGCTCGGGTGCGACGCTGCGTGTCGGTGGGTTGACGGCGAAGGCTCGGGCACAGTATTCGAGCTTCGGCGTGCAGAAGATCGCCGCCGATACTTGGCGGCTCTACGGGGATCTGGCGGCGTCGTGATTGGGGCGTCCGCTGCGAGCGACCCGCCCGCAGCGAGCTCCGTCTTCGCTCCGAGCGATCTCACTCTCGGGTTATGGCTCGACGCGTCCGACGCGACGACGGTCACCCTCAACGGGTCGGCCGTGTCGCAGATCGACGACAAGTCGGGCAACAGCCGGCACTTCACGCAGCCGATCGCGCTCGCGCAGCCCACATACACGACGGCCGGGCAGAACTCGAAGAACGTCATCACCTTCGACGGGATCGGTCAGTACCTTGCTGCGGCGACGGCTGCCGACTGGACGTTCCTGCATGACGGCACTGCGTATCTGATCGCGGTTGTCGCACGCATCACTTCCACGACCGGCGCGATCCTCGGCAACACGTCGTCGACCGCTCGCGGTGTCACGTTGACGAAGGGCTCGGACACGAACGTCGTGCACGAGGTGCAGACCGGTGGCACGGCTGCCGTGTCGAACACGGCGGCGAGCTCACCTTCGACGACGGTGCGGATCCACACCCTGCTCGCCGACCCGGACCACGCGACTGCCGGGTCCCGCTCGAGCCTGTTCCTCAACGGCGGGTCGGCCGGGTCGAACAACGCTGCGACCGGCACGGTATCCGCGTCGGCCCCCGCTGACGCGCTGCGGGTCGGGTCGCTGCTGTCGACGTCGTTCATGGAGGGCTTCGTAGGGGAGCTCGTCATCGCCACAGGCGCGTCCGCGACGGAAGGCAACCGCTCGAGCCTGGTCTCGTACCTGAACACGAAGTGGGCGGTGTACTGATGGCTACCTACGTGGTCCCCGGTTCGATTGACGACACCGGCACGACTGATGTCACGTCGGCGCTACAGTCGTGGATCGCATCACTCCCGGACGGGTCGCCGGCGTCGCCGACGATCGTGCAGTTCGGTGCGGCGAAGACGTACCGCGTCGAATCGACGTTGACGATCCTGCTGCGCAACTGGCTGACCTTCGACTGGAACGGGTCGACCCTGGTCTGCGACACGACCGGCACGCTGACGCGCTCGCACATCAAGATCTCGCGCTGCACCGGCATCCGGGTGACGGATCTGATCATCGACGGCCCCAACGACAACGCCGGCACCGGCGACGCGGCGTATGTCGCCGCGCTCGAGGTGCAGCACGCCTTCGAGGTTGTGTCGTCCACGACGACGACGATCGACAACTGCACCGTCGCCAAGATCTACGGCGACTGGGTGTACCTCGGCATGACCGGCTCCTACGGGTGGGCCGACGGGGTTCTCGTCGAGAACTGCACGTTCACGTCGAACGGGCGCCAGGGGTTCGGGTTTGTAGCGTGCCGCAACGTCGAGGTGCGCTACAACACGACCACCCAATGCCGACGGTCGCTGATCGACCTCGAGCCGAACAGCCAAGCCGGCGGGTGCGACAACATCTGGTTCCACCACAACACGTTCGGCTCACACCGGTTGTCGTTCATCGCGTCCAAGGGGTACCCGGCGTCGGTCGACAACGTGTTGATCGAGGACAACACGTGCGTCACGCAGACGTCGGTGATCTGCATGCCGCCTTCGCCGGGGACGCGCCGCAACTGGACGATCCGCAACAACACGGTGACCAACACCCACTCGTCCGGCGGGTCGGCTGCGTGGTACTTCGTGTGGGTCGACGGCTTGACGGTGACGGGCAACGTGCAGCACGTCTCCGGGGTCGACAAGTACCTGTGTCGCCTCGTCGACTGCACGAGCATCTCGATCTCCGGGAACACGATGTCACCGGCGCTCGGCCAGTATTACGAAGTCAACAGCACCGGCCCGGGCACCGATCCGACACCGGACCCGGCGGGTGTGGCGCTGTCCACGCCGAAGGTGATCGGTGGCGGCACGTCAACCGGGTTCCAGACGTCGATCTCGGTGACCTTGCCGCAGGGATCGCGTGAAGGCGACATCGCCATCGGGTTCGTCGGTCACGCCGGGACCGTGTTCGCCGATCTCCTCCCGTCGGGGTGGACGATCATCGACCAGCAGGCGTCGCAGCCCGGCTATGCCGTGAGCGGTCGCCAGTTGATCGCGCAACGGTTCCTCACTGCCGCGGACATCACGGCGAACAAGTTGACGTTCACCTTCAACGAGGGCGGCTCGAGCTCATACCGGTCGCTCGCGTCGATCGTGGTGATCCGAGGCGCCGCCGCCCGCCCACCTGATGCCGTGGAGACCTACCGGTCGGGTGCATACAAGTCGTTCCTGACGATCCCCGGGCCGACCACGTCGCTGCCGAACGCGCTCGTCCTCTGGTTCGCCGCAGGCGAGACCGGCAACGCCATCGTGACCACGTCACACGCGGACCTCACGAAGATCACGGGCGGGCAGAACAACGCTGCCGGCGGGTTCGGCATCTACGTCGGCAGCGTGGTCTACGCGGGCGCCGGCGAGGGGGCTGACCGCACCTTCACGATCGGCACGCTGGCGAGCGTCTACGGCGTCGCCCTGGCGTTCGTGGTGGATCCGAGCCTCAACCCGTGGCGCACCATGTCGGCGGCTGATTTCGCGACATGGCACTCGGCCTTCAAGACGACGAACAGCTACCCGATCGCCGGCCGCAACGCTGCCACTGGGGTTGTTCAGAGCCTTTCGGTTGGACCGACGACGGACTACACGACTGCGCACACCGTGGATTCGACGGACGTCCGGTTCCTTGTGAAGCAATCGGACTTCACCACCCTGCCCGGCAAGGCATCGGCGGCGCCCCGTCGCAACTCCAACGGCACCGTGAACACGGTCGACTCGCTCGCCGACCAGACGGCGCTCGATGCGCTCAGCCCGGCACCCCAAGAGGCGGTGCCCTGATGTACGTGCTCGACATGCCTGAGCTCGCGGAGATCCGCGGGGGCGGGGTCACGCTCGGCGAGAAGCGCATTCGCGGCCAGTGGCCGGGGATCCCGCGCGAAGCGGCGGTGCTCAAGATCGCCGGGACCTATGGCACCTACCCTGAACCGACGGTCGCACAGATCGCTTCGGCGACCGAGGTGTACCTAGGTGGGCACATCAACGAAGTGACGGCGTCACAGAAGACGGCGCTTGAGGCGGCGGGATACACCGTGTCAGAGGTTCTTACCTAGACGGGTATCGCTACACTGCTCTCGACGCGCGGTTGGCTGACCACGCGGTGTGACCAGCCGAGGAGGACGGATGGCCCGAAAGCCTCAAGTCGACCAGGCGAAAGCCTTGCTCGATCTGATCCCGAAGAAGCACCAGCACGGCCCACGATCCCACGCCAACCTCACCCTCGAGCGGTTGAAGGGCACGCCGCTCGGTGAAGCCTTCGAGGCGGCGCTGCGGAACGTCGATGACTACTCGTGCGAAGCGATCGAACGGTTCATGCGCTCCCAGGGCCACAACGTGTCGGGGCAGTCGATCGGGAAGTGGCGTCGTGACAACGGCATCCGCGCCTGAGCGCACACAAGCGGCGCAGAAGCGCACGCTGGGCAAGCTCGCCGAGCTCCTCGAACGGCAGGGCATCGATCTCGAGGAGATCGGCCGAGTCAACCGGGTCAACGCGTGGCAGGGCTTCTACAAGGACGAGCAGGGCGACGCGCAGGTTGTCGACATGGTCGGCGTCCAGTTCACGCCGACATGGGAGACGGGACCTGCGTGGCCAGTGATGCGGCCGGCGCCGAAGGTGCGTCTTCCGTTGCGGAAGTGTGCCGTCAACGGCACAGATATGAAATCGTGCGTGGTCCTGCCGGACATGCAGATCGGCTACTACCGCGACCGCGAAGAAGAGCTCGTCCCCACCCACGACGAAGACGCGATAACAGTATCACTATCGATCATCCGGGCTGCGAAGCCGACGTCAGTGGTGCTCGTGGGCGACAACCTCGATCTCCCCGAGCTCTCGAGTTACCGGCTCAGCCCTGCGTATCAGCGGACCACGCAGGCGACCATCGACCGTGCCGGCTTGTTGTGCGCGCAGCTCCGAGACGCCGCACCGGACGCAGAGATCGTGTGGCTCGCCGGCAACCACGAGGAGCGGATGCCGAAGTGGCTGCTCGACAACGCCCGCGCCGCGTTCGGGCTCCGCAGAGCAGGCGACGCCCCGGATTCGTGGCCGATCATGTCGGTGCCGTTCCTGTGCAACATGGACGACTACCGGATCGACTACCGCCCCGGGTTCCCCGCGGCCGACTACTGGGTCAACCACCGTCTGCGGGTGATCCACGGGCATCTCGTCAAGTCCGGGACCTCTACGGCGTCGGCGTATCTTGCACGCGAGAAGAGCTCGGTGATCTTCGGGCACACCCATCGCCTCGAATGGGCCGAGCGGACCCGCCAGGACCATGACGGGCCGCGGCGGATCCTCGCGATGTCGCCGGGGTGTCTCGCACGGGTCGACGGTGTCGTGCCGTCCACGAAGCAAGGGCTCGACCTCGACGGCCGGCCGCTCGTGTCGCACGAGGACTGGCAGCAAGGCATCGCAGTCATCGGCTTCGAGGAAGGTGACGGCCCGTTCTGGCCCGAGCTCGTGCCAATCCACGACGGACGCGCCATGTGGCGTGGCAAGGAGTACTCTGCATGACCCTCCTCGCCGCCGCTCTCGTGCTGGCCGCTGCGCTCGTGTTGGCGGTCGTGTTCCGTGGCTGGCCGTCATTCACGTTCAACGACATGGCCGAGTCACGCGAAGGATCGCCTGCGACGGGGATCTCGATCGACCCGCATCGATGGGAAGACCCTGCTGACGAGTGGGAATGGCCCGAAGAGGACCAGGCGCAGTGAACCCGACAAGTGTAGGCTAACCCGACATGGCGACCCTTCACCAGACGCGCACCCACCCGGTGCCGGTCGATGGTTGCGACCTGTGCCGGTGGTCGTCGATCTCCATCGGCGGCAGCGCGCTCCCGACCCGACGTCCGGGCGTGTCGACGACCGCCGCAACCGAGGCACGTTGGGACAAGGACATTCCCGCCTACAGGTCGCTCCGCAAGGAAGGGCTGCAGCCTCGAGGTGTCGACGGCGCCCACGAGCTGATGACGACAGCGAAGACCGATCTCGAGGTCGAAGGCAAGCCGGCGCTGTGGAAGGACCGTCACGAGATCCTCTCCGGGTCACTCCCGAAGAACGCTGAGGTGGCGGCATGACGACGGTGCAGCAGCTTCTCGACCGGATCCGCCGCGACTACCTGACGCAAGGCAGGGTGGAGCCGCGCAACAAGCTCGCCTCGTCGATCACCGATTCGGAGACGACGCTCACGTTCACCTGTGACCTGGACAACATCGTTGCCGGATCGATCATCTCGATCGGGCTCGAGGACTTCCACGTCTGGTCGACCGACACGACGGCGAAGACAGCGGTCGTGGATCGTGGCATCGACGGCACGACCGCTGCAGCGCACACGACGGCGGAGCGGGTGCGGGTCACGCCACGGTGGACGGATGCGCAACTGCTGCGTGCCGTGAACAGCGAGCTCGACAACCTGTACGCGCAGGGCCTCTACGGGGTCGACACGGATGCCTTCGACTACTCGGCATCGACGATCGGCTATGAGATCGACGCTAACGCTGATTCGATCTGGCAGGTCCAGGTGAAGGACTACGCGTTCGACAACTGGGTGCGGCTGTCGGGCTGGGAGTTCCGCGTCAACCAGGACACCACGATGTTCCCTTCAGGGAAGGCGATCTACCTGCGTCAGGGCGCCTACCCCGGCCAGTCGGTGCAGGTCTCCTATCGCCGGCCGTTCGTGCATCTGTCGTCGCTGTCGCAGACCGTCGCCTCCACGAGCCTTCTAGCGGACACGTCAGAGGACGTGCTCGCGATGGGCACCGCGATCACACTGCTCGTCGGCCGTGGGGTGTCGCAGCGTCTCCTTGAATCGCAGGGGTCGACGCGGCGCGCCGAAGAGGTGCCGCCGGGGGCGCTCGAGCAGGCGATCACGCCGATCATCCGCCAGTACCAGGCGCGTGTGCGCGCCGAGCGGTCGACGCTCACCCGCAAGTACGGGTTGTAGCCGATGGCGTTGCGGATCCGCTCGCCCTTCACGGCGTCGTTCTTCTCTTCGACGACCGCGACCGTCGCTGTCGATGTGCCGGGCCTGTGGCCGTGCGCACTCAATGGCCGCGGCTACCTGCTCGACGACAAGGATCCCGGCGAGCACGTCGAACGGACGGTGCCTGCGATCAAGGGGCAGGCGGTCACCACCGACGAGCCGGGCGATCGGACACTGAACCCGGAGGGCGCGTGGCGTCGCTCGCGCTCGAGCTGGCATCACGGCGCCGGGCAGTCGTATGCGGACGATGACTCGTCGGATCGGTTCCGGTTCCGGTCGTCGAAAGGCATCGACGTGTGGACCCGCGGCAAGCTGGCTTTGCTGCTCGACACGTCGCAGGCGCACACGAACGCGTCGGGTGCGCTCATGTGCTCGTCGCAGGGCTACCTCTACTACACCGACGGCAACACCGTGTACCGCACCGACGGCACGACGCGCACGGCATGCACCGGCACCCCTGCGGCGACGCCGACGGGGATCGCGTCGCTCGGCGCGTCCGTGTACGTGGCGTTCGGTGCGTCAGGGTCCTACAAGATCACCGGCACCGCAGGCTCGGCGTTCGTCGGCGCCACCGCCGTCTCCGGGGTGGGGGTGGCGAAGCAACGCATCCTCACCTGGAACACGAACACCCTCTACGACGAGAGCGCAGGCGCGGCGACGACGGTGTATCAGCGCACCGTCGACACGTCGTTCGCGTGGGCTGCGGTCGCTGACGGTGTCGCGCACATCTACGCCGCAGGCAACTCGAGCACACAGGGCACCATCTACCGGATCGCCGTCGTCTCCGACGGTTCCGCGCTCGGCGCGCCCGTCGTCGCAGGCCGGCTCCCGGAAGGGGAGACGGTGGCGAGCATGTTCGGGTATGCAGGCATCCTCTTCATCGGCACCTCGAAGGGGTGGCGGGCTGCAGCGCAGTCGTCGAATGGCGACCTGACGATCGGCCCGCTCGTGGATCTCGGGGTGTCGGTGAGTTCGTGGTCCGCGTGGGGCCAGTACGTCTACTTCGGGTGGACCAACTACGACGGCTCGAGCACCGGCGCCGGCCGGATCGATCCGACGGTGCTGAACGACAACGGCACCTACGCGTACGCCTCGGACCTGATGGTCACCGGATCCGGCGCGGTCGCCGGGCTCGCGCATCTCGGCGGCAACCTGTACCTCGGCGTCACGGGGACGGGGATCTACAAGCCGTCCACGAGCTACGTGACGTCCGGGTCGATCGATGGTGGCCTGTTCAACTTCGGGATCGCCGATCAGAAGCTCATGCTCGGCATGTCCGTCGGCTCCACCGGTGACACGGTGACTGCGTATCTGTCGGTCGACGAGGGCTCGTTCACGTTCGTCTCCGACTCTGGCTACAACCAGTCGGGCACCTACTTCGAGCCACGACTCACGCTCAGCGGTGACGGCTCGTCGACGCCGGTCGTGCGGTCGCTTGCGATGCGGTCGTTCCCGCAGGCGAAGAACGTGAAGAACCTCGTCTCCGCCTTCGTGTTCTCCAACCCGCTGTACCTGCCCGAGCACGGCCGGGAGCTGCAGTTCGACATCGACACCGCCCGCGACGAGATCGAGTCGTTGTGGGCGAACAAGACCGTCACCACCTATCAGGAAGGCCGTCGCTCGTGGGCGGTCACGGTGGAGGACTACGAGTTCCAGAAGACCGATCCGACCGACGACGGCACATGGCAGGGCCGCATGGTCGTGAAGATGAAGGTGGTGCAGTAGATGGCACGTCGCAGCTTTGCGGGCGCAGCAGTCGAGACGACCACGACCGGTTCGGTCGCCGGGTCGGGCGCGGTCACCGTCGCGTTGACGGCGTCGACCGGATGGCCCGATGGTTCGTCCGGCAAGTTCGCGATCGTCGTCGACCCGGGTACGGCGTCCGAGGAGAAGATGCTCGTCACCTCTCGTTCCGGTCTGAACCTGACCGTGGGATCCGGTGATCGCGGATATGACGGCACCTCGGCGACCGCGCACTCGAGCGGCGCCGCCGTGTACCTGACCGTCACCGCAGTCGACCTCGACGAAGCGAACGCGCACATCAACGGCACATCGGCGTCGCACGCCGCGACGGCGATCTCCAACACGCCGGCCGGCAACATCGCGGCGACGACCGTGCAGGCAGCGCTCAACGAGCTCGACAGCGAGAAGGCTTCGACGTCGCACACGCAAGCGTCCACGACGATCACCGACTTCACCGAGGCCGTGCAGGACGTCGTCGGTGCGCTCATCGGCGCCGGTACCGGCCTGACGGTCACCTACAACGATGCCGGCAACACTGAGACGATCGGCATCACTGCTGGCGGGGTGTCCGCGACCGAGCTCGCGTCGAACGCCGTCGCTACTGCGAAGATCGCCGACGACGCGGTCACGAACGCCAAGATCGGTTCGGCCGCGGTCGGCGCCACCGAGCTCGCATCCGACGCGGTGACCACGGCGAAGATCGCTGATGGTGCGGTGACTTCCGCGAAGGTCGCACTGTCGGACGGACAGTGGTCCCGGGCGTCGACGCAGTCGGTGACGTCGGGTGCGACGGATGCGATCACATGGACGGCTGAGGACCACGACGATCTGTCGCTCGCCACCCCGAACTTCTCGACGTTCACGCTCGACGCCGGCTGGTGGTCGGTGCATGTGACGCTGGTGCTCGGGTCGGCTCCGACGGGTTCGACATGCCAGCTCTACAACACCGCCACCACTGGCGCCGAGTACCTGCCGGTGGCACAGGTCTCGGGCACCCACTACTTCTCGTTCGTGGTCCACAGGACATCCTCGGCCTCGTACTCGATCCGCTTCGGGAACGGCTCGGCCGGCACGATCAACATCACGACGGCGACGCTCGGCATCGTGAAGTTGAGTGGCTGATGATCGGCATCTTGCACACGACCGAGAGCGACCCCGGATCGTTCGACGCGGTGTCGCGCTACTTCGACCGCAACCCGGACATCGCGCCGCATCTGCTGATCGATCCGCACGTGCAGCAGATCCGCCGGATCACGTCCGCGTACGACTACGCGAAGGCGCTCACCAACAAGCCGGGCGGGGTCGAGACGAACCGGCGCGACGGCGGCGTGTTCCAGGTGGAGATCGTCGGCCGTGCGGCCGACTGCGGTGGTTACAGCGATGAGTGGTACGAGTGGCTCGGCGACAAGCTCTACGAGATCTCCGGGTTCCTCGGCATCGCATGGGGGTTCCGTCCCACCGACGCCCCCCGGCTCACCTTCGACGAGTGGAACGACTACGCGCTCGCCGGATGGTTCGGCCACTGCCATGTCCCCGAGAACGACCACACCGACCCGGGGACGCTCGACGTCGCCCGCCTCAAGAACCAGGAGCACCCGATGGCCGGCATGACCGATGACGAGATGGACCGCCTCGCCGCAAAGATCGCCGCGGCGCTCGACGCACGCGAGCGGGTCACGCACTCCTACCGTGACGGCCGCAACTACAAGACGACCGCCCGGGTGATGGAGGAGTGGCGCCAGGAGGAGATCCAGCAGGCGACCCTCGCTGCGCAGGGCATCGCTCCGAAGGCGCAGCCCTAGTACTGCCGACCTTCCATCGCCTCGCGCAGCCCTTCGACGCGCCGGCGCAGGTAGATCTCGGTGGTCTGGACCGTGGAATGACCAAGCGCGGCCTGCACCACGCGGATCTCCACGCCATCATCGACGAGGTGTTGTGCGAATGTGTGCCGCAGTGCGTGTGTGCCCATGCCGTCGCCGCTGCGCTTCTTCACGCCCGCCTTGCGCATCAGGTCGGCGATCTTCTTCGAGATCTCCCCGGTCATCATCGGCGTCCCGTGGCGCGTGCCGAACAGGTACGGGCCTGCGGTGGGGCGGAGGATCATCCACTCCTTCAACGCCTGCGCAGCCTGATCGGGGATCGGTAGGCGCCTCGAGATCTCGCCAGCGTGGTGCTTGCCGCGCACGGCGATCAACATGAGATCCCAGTCGACGTCTTCGACGAGCGCACGGTGGAGCTCGACACGGCGCATCCCCATCTGCACGGCGCACAGGACGAGCGCACGATCCTTCGGGGCCTTGCACACGGCGAGTAGTTCGCCGACCGGGTTGCGCTCGAGGAACTTCGGCTCACCCGTGGGGACGCGGGGTGCTTCGAGTTTGGCGAGCGGGTTCTTGACGAGATGGTCGTTGTCGACGAGCCAGGCGAAGAACCGCTTGGACTGTTTGACGCGCTGCGCGACGGTCGACGGCTTCCCGCCCGCCTCGCGCAGCCATCCCATCGCCTTCGCCAACGTCACCTCTTCGGGTGCGCAGCTCATGTGGCGGGCCATGCGGACGAGGTTGCCGCGCACGGTGCCCGCGGTGATGTCGGCCATGTGGCCGGTGGCCTGGCGTTCGGCCACGTACTCCTCGACGAGCTCCTCAAGCCGGCTCATGGGAGCGGGACCTCCTCGAGTAGTTCGTCGTACTCCTTGCGGAACTTGCGGACAGCGTCGAGGAATGACTCGTGGCTATCAGGCCAGCCAACCGCGTGTCGGTATGACTCGCAGCCGTCCTGGTCGAAGCCCATGATCCCGTAGGCGTCCCACATCATCTGCTTGAGCCGGTCAATCTCGTCCGCTGCAAGGGTCGCGAACCTCCACGTAGCCGTGCGGATCTGGCCAGCGTTGAAATCCCCGTCTATGGCGGCGCGCAGTTCTGCGGCAATGTCTTCCATCGGATCCTCCATCCGTGGTTAGGTAAGGCGATCTTACATACAACGGATAGTGGGGGCAAGCAAGATCGTCACGTGTATGCCATCTGTCCAGATGGACTGTGGGGGAATTACGATGCTTCCCCGTATCGGAGCCAGGAGTAGTCGGTGCCGGTGATGTGCGACCAGGCGAACAGGACGGGCACCGATGGTTCCCGCTTGTTGCCCTCCCAGTCGATGATCGTCTGACGCGACACCTCGAGCACCTTCGCGATCTCGGCTTGCTGCGCGCCGGCCGCGACGCGGGCCTGGCGCATCCGGTCGCCGATCTGGACGACCATCGTGGGGATGGCTCCGCTGCTGTTCAGGGTCGGCGAGAACCGGGGCGCAGCCCCCGTCTTCGGTTTCGCCACTCGCTTGGGCATTTGTTCCTCCGTTGTGAGACGTCGCCTTCCCCTGACGACTGACGTGTGATCTCGCTCGCACAAGAGAGTCTTACATAGCAGGATCGTCGGCACAAGCGGGTGATTATCCACCCATAGTGCCACCTGTCGCACGAACAGGGGTTCTTTCCACCCGATCGCCGGGTATGCGTGCGAAGCAAGAATGTCTTGCATAGACTGCTGGGCATGACGAACTACAACCACCCGACCAGTGGGGGGATCGACGACTTCGTGTCCGTCCCCGACCTGGCCGAGAAGATGGGTCTGTCCCGGCAGAACGTCTACGACCGCATCAACGCCGGCCGTCTCCCTGCGATCGAGCTCGGCCCGCGCGCCAAGATCATCCGCCGCGACATCGCCCTCGAGCACTTCCGCGCCGAACGCGACGAAGCGGCCAAGCGCGCCGAGCGGCTCACGAAGGGCATCGACGCCCTTGAGGGACGGATGGCTGCGTGAGCCAGATCCCCGATTCTGCACGCTTGGCGCTGCGCTACAGCAACGCGTTCGGCGAGCGCGTGACGTACCTGCTCGACGGTTCGATCGTGGACGCTGAAACATGGGCGTTCGCCGCGATGGACGTGATCCAGCACCTTGTGTCATACGCGCACCAGCCCCACCCGAAGGCAGGGCTGGTGTCGACAGGCGGTGCGCTGTCCGACGTGCTTGGCGCTGACATCGTACCGCAGGCCCCGGCACAGATCGACGGTTCTGGCGCATGAGTTCGTCGCCGGAACGCAAGCTCCTGCGTCGCCGCGCACGCGCACTCGGGCTGCTCACCCCCAAGCCCGTCGGTCAGCCCGGATGGCGGGCGGCGACCAAACGCAAGAAGAAGAAGCGGTGAAGCCCAACCCGGGCAGCAACGCCGCGCTCGACGCCGGCTGCATCTGCCCGGTGTTCGACAACAACCGCGGCAAGTACCCGCCGTGGCCCCCGGACGGATGGTGGATCCGAGGCGACTGCCCGATCCACGGCCCGACAGATCACGCACTCACGCTTGGAAGCATGGAGGAACCCGAGTGAGCTTGCCGGTGGAGGTAACGGACGACTGGTGCGAGATCGTGCTCACACGCGACGGCACCGACGAGACAGAGACCGCGTGGAAAGCGGCACGGCGCCAAGGGATCTCCGGTTCCGACGCACTCGCCGCGATGGGCCTCGACCCACGCAAGCAACGCGCCCACCTGTGGCGCGAGAAGGTCGAAGAGACCGAGCAGGCAGAGAACGAGGCGATGGTCGCCGGCCGGTTCCTCGAGCCCGCCGTGAAGGCGCTGTTCACCTGGCACACGAGCCTCGAGGTGATCGACTCCGACACGCTCCTGCGCTCGGTCGCTCACCCGTGGATGCTCGCCACACCCGACGGCTACGTGTACGACGAGGCAGGCACCCTCGGACTCTTCGAGGCGAAGACGACGACCGTCTATCTCGCCGACGAGTGGGCCGACGAGCAGGTACCCGAACGTGCAGCGGCGCAAACCATGCACTACCTCGCCGTCACCGGTCTGCCGTTCGCGTACGTCGCGGTGCTCATCAACAACCGTCTGCAGTGGCGCTACATCGAACGCGACGAACGGCTGATCCGCCGCATCGTCGAGCTCGAAGAAGAGTTCTGGCAGACCGTCGTCGACCGCGAGATGCCGCCGATCGTCTACGGCAAAGACACCGACGAGCTCCTGCGCGAGCTCTACCCGGAGTCGGACGGCACACAGATCGAAGCATCCGACGAGACCGCGCAGCTCGTCGAGAACTGGCGTTCGTGTTCGGAGCAGGAAGCGCACTGGCGTACCCGCGCGAAGGAGACCGGCCAACTGGTCCGGGCCGCGATGGGTGACGCCGAGAGGCTCGTGTATGGCGACCGGACGCTCGCCACCTGGAAGACCCAGGACCACCGCGAGCTCGACCGTGACGCCCTCAAAGAGGCGCACCCCGACATCTACGCCCAGTTCTCCGTCAACAAGCCGCGGCGCGTCCTGCGCCACGTGAAACCCAAGCGAGGAACCGAATGAACACTGGACACCCGGGCTTCATCGAAGCACTGCGGGAGCTCGAGAAGCTCCACGTCTCCAAGTCGGTCGGCTACGGAGTCGACGACGATCCGCTCTCCAACTGCCGGGCATCCGAGCAGTTCGGCATCCCCGCATGGGTCGGGACGATGGTGCGCGCCAACGACAAGATGCACCGCATCCAACGCGCCGCGGCCGGCGTGGATCTCACGCACGAGGGAGTCGAGGACTCGCTCATCGACCTCGCGGCGTACGCGCTCATCGCCCTCGTGCTCTACCGCGAGACCAAGGCGGAATCCGCCAGCGTCACGTACCCGTGGCCGACGCTCCAGCAGATCGGTGGGTACTGATGCCCCCCAAGCCTGCCACCGCCAAGCTGTCGACCGCTGTCGAACGAGCCACACCTACCGCTGTCGCGACGACAGAGCGGAAGGCGACGCTGCGCGACGTCCTCGAGTCCCGACGCGAACACGTCGCACGCGCCCTCCCCGCCGAACTCGGCCTCACCCCCGACCGGCTACTGATGATCACTGAGACGCTCGTGACAGCGAACCCGGATCTCGGCGAATGCGCTCCCCGCACCCTGCTCGGCGCGCTGATGACCACCGCGCAGCTCGGCCTCGAGCCCGGCCCGCTCGCGCACGTCTACTTCCTGCCCCGCTGGAACGGTCAGACCCGGCAGAAGGAGGTGAACTTCACGCTCGGCTACAAGGGCATGGTGGAGCTCGCCCGCCGTGCCGGTGTGCAGATCCGCACCCGCGAGGTGTACGAGCACGACCGCTTCGAGATCGTCTACGGCCTCGAGGACACCGTCGTACACAAGCCGGCGTTGAAGGAGCGCGGCCCGGTCGTCGGCTACTACCTCGTCGCATCGTGGAGTGAAGGTGGGGAAACCCGCCACTACGTGCTGTGGATGTCCCGCGACGACGTCGAGAAGGCCCGCCTGCGCTCCGACAGCGGCAAGACCGGCAAAGGCCCGTGGTCGACCGACTACGACGCGATGGCGAAGAAGACGTTGGTTCGTCGGGCGTTCGCGTCGAACAGCATCCCGACCACCAAGCAGATGGCGCAGGCCGTGAACGTGGACGACTCGGTGCGCCGAGAGATCTCCGCCGAAGCGATCGACGTCACCCCGGTGCGCGAAGAGGAACCGGACGAGCCCCAACAGGCCAGCCTCCCCGCCCCCACTGACACTCAGACGCCGACGAGTGCGGTGTTCGACACGCTCGACGCTGTCCCGGACGACGAGGAAGCGATCCGCGAGTACGTGATGTCGCTGCAACCCATCGAGGTTGGGGCGCTCTACGAGACGTACAACATCGCAGTCCCGGATGACGAGATCACCAAGTCGCCGGATTTCGTCGATGAGCTCGTGGCACGCATCATCGAACGCCGCGTGTCGTGACCACCCCGAACGAGCAACTTAGTAAGAGAGGAACAACCATGACCAACCCGACCGAGATCACCGTTGATGGTGTCGTCTACGTCCAGAAAGGCGCGCTCCCTGACTTTGCCGCACGCGACGGCCAGGAGTACGTCATCGTCCGATCCCGCGACGCCGGCGTGTTCGCCGGATGGGTCACAGACGCCGCGGCCACTGATGTCACGATCTACGAGGCCCGCCGCCTGTGGTACTGGGACGGCGCCGCCACCCTGTCGGAACTCGCCCTGTTTGGCGTGAAGAAGCCGGGCTCGTGCAAGTTCCCCGACCCACTCCCCGTCGTCCACGTGTTCGGTGTGTGTGAGATCATCCCGGCGACTGAAGTCGCTCGCGAGTCGATCGCGAAGGTGAAGCCGTGGCGGGCGTAGATGGCTACGTCTCCGGCCCCGGCTACGTCTCCGGCTCCGGCTACGGCTCCGGCTCCGGCTCCGGCTCCGGCTCCGGCTACGGC
>ERZ724522.158-NODE-158-length-42239-cov-17.887540_pt1 | contig 42239 bp, 53 predicted proteins | sample MGYA00376055_ERZ724522 | MGnify/ENA primary metagenome ERZ724522 (study PRJEB28724, sample SAMN07190884) | wastewater metagenome | isolation source: effluent of sewage treatment plant in Hong Hong | place: Hong Kong | collected 2016-03-17 ... | reverse complement strand
CATCTCAAGGCGGGATGAGAAAAGCCTAATGATTTCAATGGGCTTCGGTAATTGTCAATTAGCGAAGTGGAGTAGCGTTTAAATGCAGCGCCGGGAATCGTGACAGGCCCCCGGCGGCATCCGGTGAGGGGCCGTGGCTGTGCGAACCCGCCCGCGCTTTTCCATACAATTCCACACAAGCATTTCCGATAAAATTCTGGTCCCCCGTCACCACCCGGCGGGGCCAATTTATTTCCACCCACGGGCATGTTTTAAACGGCCACCCATTTCTGCGGTAATTTTTGGGTTTTACCCCGCCGCGGCTGGGGACGGCTGACGTAACGTAGGGTCAGAGATAGCCCCGTAAGTTTGACGCCGCGGTTTCCGGCGGCGCACCGGCCCATAAGGTAGAACACTCTGCGCGAGGCAGGGAGGCTCGGGGCTGCCGGACCCCGACAGACGAAACTGTGGTCTGTAGTTTAGGCGCTTCTATCCCGCTCCATTATCTTCCAGTACCTTCCAGTACCGTTCATTATCCGCATTTGCGTATATTCCACGTTTATACGGGATCGCGTATTGACGCTTGCGGGGTTTCGATATTATGTTGTCCTCGTGGAGTTGGCCCGTAATACAGGGGTAGAGGGGGTTACTACCGGGGTTCTGGGGTTTCCGTGTGCGCTGCGAGGTAAGCCGTCGGCGCTGATGTGGGCGAGGTAAGGTACCACCGCATTACCCACGAAATCTTGGTCCGGCACACTGTCTCTGCGAACTCGCGGAACGGAGAGCCTGTTCCCTGTGACTGAAGGGCTCGTAGCCAACTCCACAAATAATTCTTTCTCACCCTCTTTACATTGGCACAAAATCTGATATCACTCAAGCGCCGTTAGGGCTTGCGGGGTTGCAAGCTTGACGTAGGGTAAAGAACACCGCTTTGCGGTTTTGAAGGAGGACGTGATGGAAGACGATGAGATTTTTGAAGAGGGAGACCCTGAGTTCCCCGATTTTTCTTATGCTGGAATCAATCTCGTCCGGACGTGTTACGCCTGTCCGGAGCAGTACTACGCCTTTGATGATGCCGGGAAGATGGTCGGGTATTTCCGGCTTCGCCACGGTCATTTCAGCGTGGATTATCCCGACTGCGGCGGAAAGACTGTGTATGAGGCCGAACCGCGCGGCGATGGCATGTTTGAACTCGATGAGCGCGAAGGATTTCTCATCGCGGGTATTGAGGCGTTGAAGAAAGAGATGGGGGAGGAGGCGATGCCAGCGATGGGTGATTTTGAGTATCGGGAACAAGATGCTGAGTTCCCCGCGGAAGAGATGTACTGCGTAGTGTTCTTCCCGCGGGTTTCCGGAATGCCGACGGCGGTTTCCCCGTACATGTTGCAATCGACTGCGGCGTCCACCCCCGAGAAGGCCAAGATGCTCTTCGTGGGCGGTCTTGGTGGCGACGCGGGTTGGGACGAATACGCCGAGGCGGGCTGGAAAGTCCGGAAGGTTCGCGTCATTGATCTTGGCGATGCATAAGGAGGACTAAATGGCCGGTGGTACGAGCAAGGCGAATCAGCGTCAGGGCCGCACGCGGAAGCGGCAGTACGACAATTACCGCAACGAGAATCGGCTGGCGAAGAACAAGTGTCGAGCACTCCTCCGGGTGCTCTCCCGGAACCCCAACGACAAGAATGCGAAGACCGCGCTCATTGCGTGGGGGAAGCAGCTTGGGAAGGATTACACCAACGCGGCTTGAGAAATCGCGTAGCGATGTATCCCTTGACTCTGCGGTGATGTGGGGTTACACTCCTCCCGTTGACGTTTCTCGTTAACCCTCCCCCCTTGACCCGGCTTCGCGCCGGGTCTTTTTTTTGTCCCATCCCCAAAAATCTCTTGACTTGGCACCCGAACGCGGTAATGTTTCCTCATTGGGAGGTGCCGATGCTAACACTCGTGATCGACGGGGTTCCAAAAACCTTCATGGTGCTGTGCGATAAGTGTAACAGGGAGGCGGAGCTACAGATCATGCTGCTCCATGATGTCGTGGAGTTCACCGCGATTTGTCACGGTCGGATGGAGGCGCGTTTGTCACGGACCATTGATCTCGCCGATGCTCATGGCCCCCATTTCATGGGGGTGGCGTTTGATCAAGATTAAGCGCAAGCCCTTCGATCTCCGTCTTCGCCTTTACACCGCCCAGAATGGGAGGTGCCATTGGTGTGATGTGGAATGCGTGCTGATGAGCCCGCTTCCATTTCAAACCCCGCCTCCGGACATGGCAACGACAGATCACTTGTTCCCGCGGGGGGATTATCGACGGCATGAGCGCAGCTTCTATCCGAAGCACGTTATGGCTTGTTATGAATGCAATCATCGGCGGGGCTCGGTGCCGGTGATGGAATGGGCGAAGATAATTGAAACCCCGAACCACCGCGGAGCGGGAGAATAGAGATGTTCAAACCGGGTGATTTAGCGGAATGCGTGATAGAGAAATTCGGAGACAACGAGGATTGTCCCAAGGCCGGGCTGTGCTACGCAGTTGTGGACGTGGTTGATTCACAATTTGAGTTTGGCAAGTACAACAAGGTTCTCATTTTGAGCGGGGTAAGGAAGCCCCAATTTGATGTTGGCTGGTGGCCTGACCGCTTCCGTCTCTTCGAGGAAGTCCATGGCAGCGATTAACTCAGCGTCATGGACGGGGGATGGGTGGGCTTATGAGAACCCTCGCGATCAGAAGGTGGTGGAGGAATTAATCAAGGGGTGGGTTGAGAGACAGATCGCGATGAAGGACGCCGAATTGGAAAAGAAAATGACACCCGGATCGCTTGTCGAGTGCGTCTCGGATGGCGGGTCGAAGAAGCTGAAGGTCAATCACTGTTATCATGTGACTGGCACATATTGGCAGAACGGGCGGTTCTACATCGTCCTTCATGGCACCCCGTCTTCGTCGCCGAAGCTGGGGTATCTTGCGGATCGATTTAAACTGTGGGAGGAGGTCCATGGAGTTTAAGGTCGGGGACTTGGTGGAGTGCGTTGAAGGCGGGGGAGGTGTCATCGGCGAGCGCGTCGAGACGGGGAAGTGTTACGTGATTCGGGAGTATTATGACGAAAGACCGCCCATGGTTCGCGTTTCTCCCGCTCCAAAGGGAGACAACTGGTTTTGGGCGGGCCGTTTCCGTCTGTTTGACGAGGTCCACAAGGATTAATCGGGGGTGGGCTAATGGTAGGCACCCGGTCTTTGAATCCGGAGCCACGCGTGCTTCGCGTGCGCGTGTAGAGGTTCGAGTCCTCTCCCCCGAGCCATTTTGCAAACACGGCGTTTCGGGTTCATGGTGGTCTTATCAATTGGAGAACCCCCATGCACCCCATCGATCAGATCATCTCGGTTATCGAAGACGGTGATTTCGCCGATCTCATTGTCATCGGCGTGTCCGATGATGGTGAGGTTGAGACCCACACCACGCTCGATAAGCTTGATGCGGTCCATCTGCTCAAGGTAGCAACCGCGGAATATGACCGCGATCTCATGGAGGAACTAATTGGAAGGCTTGCTCACCGCACAAATTAAGATCACGCCCTTCACGCAGGAAGAAGATGATTTCCTCATCGAAAATCGCGAGAAATACAGCCTTTCGAAGCTCGCCATCATGCTTGGACGGTCGAAAAACTCGATTGTCGGGCGTTGTCACCGACTCGGGGCGATCCTCACCGACGAAAAACGCGATGAGGTCTATCGCGAAAACGGGAAAAGCCGCAAGAAACAGATCATCGGGGTCAATGGCGAGGTCTTCAAGCCCATCAAAACGACGTTTAAACGTCACGGAAGGGCTGCTCCAATGTTCATGAGGGAGCCGCCGGTTTTAATTCTCGACGGGAAGGGTGTTATTATGGGCTTATTGGAGCCGCACCATTGCAAATGGGTGGTCGGCGATCCCAAAAACATCACATGCTGCGGCAATGATCGGCAGGAAAACTCCCCGTATTGCGCTGCACACCATCAAATCGCATATGCGGGGAAGAAATAATGGCCTCTTGGCGCGAGAAGATTCAGCAAGGCATCGGGAAAGAGCTTCGCCCGACGTATAAACGGCCCACGTTGAGTGGTGCCAAGGAAAAGGGCCTCAGCCTTGAGGCGTTTTCGCAGAAAAACCCGACGGCGGGGCCTCAAAAACGAAACCCCGAGATGGAAAATTACAAGGCCGTCGCGGATGCGAACAAATCTGCCCGACCAAAACCCCGCCCTTCTGATTTGAACGTCGCGGACAACACGAAGCGCCCCGTCGCGATCCCCAAGCCGATCTCCATGGACGTTCCGGCACCCAAAGCGAAGGGAAATACCGGCGTTTCGAAGGCTGATGTCCCCGTTCCGAGGGCAAAGCCGGTGCGATCCGCCCCCGCGAAGAACGCGATGCAGGCTCCGCCGAAGCGTGTCACCGCAAAAGCCGCTGGAATGACGGGCTATGAGCGCTCTCAAGCGCAGAAGAACATGACGAACAAGGGCGTCCGCGTGATGGGTGCCAAGACAAAGCGGCTGACATCGAAGGATTAAGCCGGGGTTCAAAAATTTCTTCGAAAAAAGAGGGCTTCGGCTCTCTTTTTTTGTGTGTGAAAACCCGAAACGGGGTATAGTGACGGGAAATCACAGAGGGAGAATCGCGATGTACTACGATCTTTTTACCGACTGGAAGTCGGTTCAAGACGAGTTTTCAATGGACGAGCCCGAACCGGATGAGGTTCTTGTTGCGGCGTATGAATACGAGGACTATTCCGGAAGTGCCGATGTGTTTTATCGCCGAGGCGATAAGTATTACTCTGTTTCCGCCGGTCATTGTAGCTGCTATGGGCTTGAGGGCCAGTGGGAGCCAACCGAATACACGAAGGATGAGCTTGTTGCCGCCCTTGAGAAGGGGCAGTATTACCATAAATACTGCGATATCAACGATGTTCGGGGTGTTGTTTTGTCAAAACTGAAGGGCGAAGCATGATTGAAGTGCATACGCCACAAGAGTTGAGCGACTGGATTCACACGGCAAAACCGGGGAAGCGATGCGTGTATTACCGCGGCTTGCTGATGATGGATCGCGCATTATCTAATGGCGTCGTGACGCCGGAGCTTGTCACGGCTCGAAAGGCGTGGGGATTGTCAGAAGCAAAGCGAGTTGCGCTCACTCAAGCGCGCGTTGGACCGTTTGATTGCCTTTATATAGCGGAGAAGCTCGTATGATGATGTATGAAGACAAGATTATCCGCGGCACCACGCTGCAAGAGCTTCACGACGCGGTTAACGCCGCCAAGGAAGAGGGCTGGGAGACCGTCAATGCGCTTTATTATGCGTGGGACGGGAAAGAGGCGGGGTTTGAATGGAAGGTCCGGCGGCTTGTCGAAGAGCCGTGGTTCACGGATGGCGAGTGGCGAGATTTGCGGGATGTCGAAGATGGGTATTTTTTTGAAACCCCGAAGCCAAGCGCAGCGGACCCTTTTTCTGGCACTAATCTCATTGTCTATCTTGTCGGGCTCATCGCCGGTGCTGCTCTTCTTGGTGCTGGGACATATGCTGCTGGTCTTTCGCCGATAGCCTCCGGCGTGCTCGGGGCCATATACGGGTTCTGCTGGACATGGTGGTGGATAGGCGATGCATATTGACATTCTGATCTCCGCGGCGATTTATATCTTCTGCGGCTGGCTCACGTCGGTAATAATCGCATTTCAGCATGGCGAGAGCGCCGAAATACACGAAATGATGCTGGGTGCCATTCTGTGGCCGCTCGCGTGGTTTATGTTCAGCGCAGGATTGGTGGGGCTTGCATTGAGGAAGGTGTTTAAATGACACACAGAACTGTGCACTACGAGACATTCCGTCCAGCAATAGTGTGGGTTTCAGATTTCTACGACCACCCATTGGCTGGTATTTGCAGGTGGGAAGGCGAGTTGTGCCGGTTTGAGTGGGATTATGACGACGATTGGGTTCGGATATACTTGCTAACGCGCCTTCAGAAGGTCCGATGGCTGTGGAGGAAGGTGAAGTTCGAGATTTGCGTCGGATATCATTGGACATACAAAGACGGGAAGCGAGAAACAAACTTCCACTACCGCAACCCACAATGGCTGTACCGGCTGTTGTTTAGATTTCATTATCGTAGATGGAGAATGCCAAAATGACTCTCGATGAGATCGCCGAGAAGTGCAAGAGCGGAGTTTGGTACGTCGGTACGGTGTACACGCAGCATTCGATGGGCCGGGACGAGGCTGCGTTGGACGCAGCCATACTTGCCGGTATGCTTGCCCGAGCCGCAGTTAATGTGTACAGTCCAATTGTTCACTGGCACCACATTGCAGATGTGGTCGATCTGCCGGAAGCCCACGATTATTGGATGCGCGTGGACGAGCCAATGATGGATCGGTGTGACGGGATGATTTACGTGAGGATGAATGAGTATGAGAAATCCCGTGGACTTGCGCATGAGGTGGAGTATTTTACAGCGCAGGGGAAGCCCGTGCTGTATTGGGATTTTAAGCCGGTTTGGTTCAATGGCAGAACAGCGGTCCTGTAAACCGCCTACGAGAGTTCGATTCTTTCAACCGGCACCAATTAAGGCGGGGTAACTCCCGCCTTTTTCTTTTACGGGGTTTCGTGCGGTATACTTATTGCATGGATGCTGCTGAAATCGCCGATATCATTGAGAAAATCCCGCCAGAAGAGCGCGGGGAAATCCTCGATTTGCTTCGCCGAATTGATGATGCGAAGCTGAAAGAACTCGCCCAAAAGGACTTCCTCACGTTTGTGAAGGCTGTGTGGCCGGGGTTTATCCTCGGAAAACATCACTCCATTATGGCCGAGGCGTTTGAGCGTGTCGCCGCTGGTAAGCTGAAGCGATTGATTATCTGTATGCCTCCGAGGTCGAGCAAGTCGGAGCTTTCTTCATATTTGCTTCCGGCATGGTTTTTGGGGCGTCACCCCGAACAGAAAATCATTCAAGCATCACACACCGCGGAGCTTGCGGTAAGTTTTGGCCGAAAGGTCAGAAATCTCGTTGGTTCTGAAGATTACGCCAAAATCTTTCCCGATGTTTCTCTCGTGCAGGATTCGAAAGCCGCGGGAAGATGGAGCACAAACAAGGCGGGGGAATACTTCGCGATTGGGGTACAAGGTGCGGTTGCTGGAAAAGGGGCAAATCTACTTGTGATTGACGACCCCTTGTCGGAACAAGATGCTGTTATTGGTGAGTTCGATCCGTCTGTCTACGACAAGGTTTATGAGTGGTATTTGACTGGCCCACGGCAGCGTTTGCAGCCCGGCGGGGCTATTGTTGTTGTGATGACTCGTTGGAGCAAACGCGATCTTGTCGGAAGGCTTCTCAATGACATGGCGAAGAAGCCGGGATCAGATGAATGGGAGGTTATAGAATTCCCCGCTATTCTTCCATCCGGAGCGCCGCTTTGGCCGGAATTTTGGCCCATTGAAGAGGTCTTGAAGGTCAAGGCGTCGCTTCCCGTATCTCGATGGAATGCGCAGTACCAGCAAGACCCGACATCCGAAGAAGGAGCCCTCATCAAGCGTGATTGGTGGGGTAAATGGGAGGAGAAGCTTCCCGGCACCGTCGCCCGCATTACCGCCATGGACACGGCCTTCGAGAAAACACAACGCGCCGACTACACGGCTTGCGTGACCTTCGACATTTTCGAGCACCGAGACGAACTCGGGAAGATTCGGCACAATCTGATTCTCATCGATGCGTGGAAGGAGAAGCTTGAATTTCCCGAGCTTAAGGCAACCGCGCTACAATACTACAAGGACATGCAGCCGGACATGTTCATCGTGGAAAAGAAAGCATCCGGCGGACCCCTTATCGCAGAACTCCGTGCCGCAGGCATCTTCGTTGCGGAATTTACTCCTACCCGCGCCACTGGCGACAAGATTGTCCGTGTGAACGCCATTACCGACGTGTTTTCATCGGGGATTGTTTGGGCTGTTGACGCCCCGTTCTCCGAAGAGGTGATCGAAGAGTGCGCGGCATTCCCCTCCGGAGAGCATGACGACTACGTAGACGCCGTGACGCTTGCGATTTCAAGGTTCCGGCAGGGCGGGTTGGTTCTTCCGACAGATGAGCCCGAAGACAACATCAAAATACCGCGCTCGCGGGAACCCTATTATTGAGGATTTAAATGGACACCCCGCTCTCAATTGAGGCACAGCGCCCGCTTGCCGTGGATGTTTCGTCTGAAATGCCGTCCAACGTGACGGAGCTTGAAGACGGCAGCGTGGAGATCGACTTGGCACCCGATACTCCCGAAGAGGAGGTCGTTGAGCACGGTGCGAATCTCGCGGATGTAATGCGAGAACAAGACCTCACGTCGCTTGCTGCCGATCTCGTTGCTGACTTCGAAGACGATCTTCGATCCCGCTCACAGTGGGAGAAGACCTACATGAAGGGTCTCGATCTTCTCGGGCTGAAGATTGATGAGCGCACGAATCCGTGGCCGGGTGCGTGTGGTGTGTTTCACCCCATTCTCGCGGAGGCGGTGATCCGCTTCCAAGCCCAAACCATCATGGAAATTCTTCCGCCCTCCGGTCCCGCCAAGACGAAGATCATGGGGAAGGTCACGCCGGAGAAGCTGAAGCAAGCTTCCCGCGTCGAGAACGAGATCAACTACATCGTCACGGAAAAGATGCCGGGATACCGCTCCGAGATGGAGCAGATGTTGTTTAAACTTGCGCTCGCCGGATCGGCCTTCAAGAAGGTGTATTTCGATCCCAATACGGGAGTGCCAGTGTCGAGATTCGTGGCCGCGGAAGATTTCGTGGTTGCTTATGGCACATCCGATTTGCGGACGTGTCCGCGCTACACACACGTCGAGAGGTACTATCCCAACGAGATCGTGAAGCTTCAGATTTCGGGGTTTTATCGCGAAGTTGATCTTCCGGAGCCGTCCATCGACTACTCCGAGCTTCAACGCAAATACGACAAGCTGAATGGCGAAGAGCCCACAATCCAAAACGACGACCGCCACACGATCCTTGAGATGCACGTTGATCTCGATCTTCCGGGGTTTGAAAATGAAGACGGGCTGGCGCTCCCCTATATCGTGACCATCGACAAGTCGAGCAGGACCATTCTCGCGATCCGCCGCAATTGGGCGGAGGGGGATGAATCCTATGCGAAGCAGCAGTATTTCGCGTCTTATGAGTATCTGCCCGGTCTCGGCTTCTATGGCACCGGTCTCATTCATCTCATCGGCGGCATCGCCAAGTCCGCCACATCGATCCTCCGTCAGCTTGTTGACGCCGGTACGCTGTCGAATCTCCCCGGCGGTTTGAAAGCCCGCGGGCTTCGCATCAAGGGCGATGACTCCCCGATTCAACCCGGCGAGTTCCGCGATGTTGATGTCCCCGGCGGACGCATTCAAGACTCGATTTCGTTCTTGCCCTACAAGGAGCCGTCGGCTGTTCTGTATCAGCTTCTCGGAAATCTCGTGGATGAGGGCCGGCGTATTGGCTCCATCGCCGAAATTGACGTAGGGGAATCAAACCCCGAAGCTCCGGTTGGCACCACGCTTGCGCTGATTGAGCGCTCGATGAAGGTTATGTCCGCGGTACAGGCTCGCGTCCATGAGTCTTTGGGCAAAGAGCTTCGTCTGATCGCCGACGTGGTCAAGGATTACATGGGGCCGGAGTACGAGTACGATGTCTCCGACGACTCGGGGCAGACATACTCGCGCACTGAAGATTTCGGTGGCCCGGTCGATATCATTCCGGTCTCCGATCCGAATGCTTCGACCATGGCTCAGAAGGTCATGCAGTATCAAGCGGCGCTTCAGTTGGCCCAACAAAGCCCCGAACTCTATGACTTGGCACTCCTCCATCGGCAGATGCTTGAGGTTCTGAACATTCAGAACGCCGATCAGATCATCAAGACGCAGACCCCACCGCCCGCCATGGACCCTATCACGGAGAACATGATGGCGTTGCAGGGGAAGCCGTTTCAAGTTTACCCCGATCAAGATCACGACGCGCACTTGCAAGTCCACACGGCCTTTATGCAAGACCCGAAGTATCAGCAGTTCATTTCCCAAAGCCCGAATGCGCAAGCCTTCCAGTCCGCGATGCAGGCGCACATGGCTGAACACATGGCGTTCTCGTATAAGCGCGAGATCGAGCTTAAGGTTGGTGTGAACCTCCCGAAGCCCGAAGAGATGGTGCCGCCGCAGCTTCAGAACGACATTGCGAAGATTTCGGCCTTGGGTGCCGCGAAGCTGGTTCAGACGCACGCTCAGCAGATGGCTGCGCAAGAGGCTCAGCAGCAGGCGAACGATCCGCTTACCGTCATTCAGAAGCAAGAGCTTGAGATCAAGCAGAAGCTTGCTGACATCAAGGAGATGGAGGCGGAGGTCAAGGCGTTGGTTGAGGCCAACAAGATGATCCTTGAATACAAGAAGAGCGGCATTAGCGAGCGCGGAGAGATGATCGACTCCGTGACAAAGGCCCTCGGCCTCATCAATCAAGCCGAAACGATCATGCCAAACGCGGCTCCGGTGCAGCCCGTTCCCGGCCAACCCGCACCGCAAGTCCCGATAAATGGAACCAATCCTCAAGAAAATCCGAACCCGGCTCAATGATCTGGCGGACAATCTCGCCGTGGGATGCGCCTCTGATTACGCTGCTTATCGCGAAATCGTTGGAACCATATCCGGTCTTGCGGAAGTGGAGCGCATGATTCTCGATCACATCGAGAGCCTTCGTGCCGCGGAGGATTTTGAGGAATAAGTTGTTCCGCGATATTATGCAGTTACGGGGTTTAAACATCCCGCTCCGTTAAGGAAAACCGGCGAAAGCTGCAAGGACAGAAATGTACAGTGGAACAGAGGTTTCTTCGGAAACCATGGGGCTTCTTCCGACCCCGTCTGGTTATCGGATGCTGATTGCCCTCCCCGTTGTCAATGAGAAGACAGCCGGAGGTATCTTTCTTCCCGGCGATGTTCGCAAGCGCGAAGAGACCGCTTCCGTCATGGGGCTTGTCCTCAAGATGGGTCCGGATTGTTATCTTGACCCCGACCGTTTTCCGAATGGCAAGTATTGCCAAGAAGGCGATTGGGTTTTGATCCGTTCTTATGTTGGGACGCGATTCAAGCTCAAGGACAATCCGCAGGAATACCGCATTATCAATGACGATGTCGTTGAGGGTGTTATTCCGGACCCCAGCAAACTTGAGAGGGCGTTTTGATGGATAACGATCTTCCGGAAGACGAACCCGAACTCGAAGTGGTGCTTGAAGAAGAGCCCGCAGTAGAGCCGGAAAAGCCCGATGAGGGCGGCGATGATGACGAGCTTGCAAGCTATAGCAAGAACGTTCAGAAGCGCATCAAGAAGCTCACTTATGAAGCCCGTGAGGCTCAGCGTGAGCGAGATCGGCTGGCCCGCGAGCAGGAAGAGCTTGCGGAATTCACCCGCCGCACCCGGTCTGAAAACCTTGCGCTGAAGAAGGCGCTTCAGTCCGGCCAGACAGTTCTTGCCGAACAGATCAAGAGCCGTGTTTCGACGGACCTCACTCTGGCGGAAGAGAAACTGAAGAAGGCAATGGAACTCGGCGATGCCGATGGTCAGATTGCCGCGCAGAAGGAAATTGCCCGTCTCACAGTTGAGGCGGACAAGGTCAGTTCGTTTAGGCCCGCTCCGGTTGAGGAAGAGGCCCCCGTTGTCCGAGAACCACCCCGCCCGCGTCCTTCCGATAAGGCTTTGGACTGGCACAAAAAGAATTCGTGGTTCGGTCGCGATAACGAAATGACTGCTTATGCGCGTCATCTTGACGAGCGTATTCGGGTTTTCGACAAGGTTGATCCAAGCTCGGATGAGTATTGGAAGACACTTGACAAGGAGATGGGGAAGCGATTCCCGCATCTCGCTTCTGACAACGACGACGAAGATGACGATGAAGTCACGGTCGATGTCGAGAAGCCTAAGCGGAGCGTCGCGGTTGCTCCGGTTAAGCGCAACAATACCCCGCCGCGCAAGATCACGCTTAATCCCACGGAGCGAGCCATCGCTGATCGGCTCAAGGTGTCTTACGAAGACTACGCCCGTGAAAAGATCAAGGGAATGACCAATGGATAAGCGCACCCCTCGGACAACCGAGACCCGTGAAAATACTTCACGCAAGAAGAGTTGGGTTCCGCCCTCGGTCCTTCCGGTTCCGGATGATCGCGATGGCTGGGTCCACCGCTGGATTCGTACCGGTGCCCGTGGAAGCATCGACAACGTGAACGTGTCGAGCAAGCTGCGGCAGGGCTGGGAGCCCGTAAAGTCGGAAGAGTATCCGGAAATCACGGTTCTTCGTGACCGCAATTCTCAGTTTGAAGGCAACATCGAAGTGGGCGGTCTGCTGCTTTGCCGCGCCCCCAAGGAGATGATCGATGAGCGGAATGCTCACTATCGCGAAGCGGCTGACAATCAGTTGCGGGCGGTGGAGAGCAATCTGATGCGTGAGTCTGACTCGCGTATGCCGATTTCACGGCCTCAGATGTCAACCAAAGTTACATTTGGGAGCGGGCGTAGTTAAAACCCCGCCCAATAAGGAAAACAATCAATGGCTACAGTTGCAGCCCCCTATGGTCTGCGTCCGGTCAATCTGATTGGTGGACAGCCCTACGCGGGCTCCGTTCGCGAGATCAAGATTGCATCGGCCTATGCCGCGAACATCTTTTATGGTCAGCCGGTTATCGTGACCACGAATGGTGTCCTCAACGCGGAAACCGGAACCTCTACCGTCACCGCCACTGGTGTTGCGGGCGTGTTTCTCGGTTGCTCTTACACCGACGCCACTCTTGGTAAGGTGTTCCGTCAGTATTGGCCGACTGGCACGGTCGCCGCGGATGCGGTGGGCTATGTCGCCGATGATCCCAATATCGTCATGCAGATTCAAGCCGACGGCTCCGTCGCGCAGACTGCTCTTGGCGCGAATATCGGCTTCGGCACCTCTGCTGGCTCCACCTCCACCGGCAATGCCACGACCCCTGCGGCGACTTCCACGCTGAACACGACTGCGAGCCTTCCGCTCCGCATCATCGGCTTCGTGAATGGTCCGACATCTGCCGTGGGCGATGCCTACACAGACATTCTCGTCAAGTGGAACATGCCCTACTCGAATTCGAACGTCATGACCGGTGGTCATGCGTATATGAATCCGACCGGCATCTAATAAGCGGGAAATGGAGATTTAAACAATGGCTATTTCACGCGCACAACTCCTTAAGGAACTGCTCCCCGGTCTAAACGCCCTCTTCGGTCTTGAGTACAAGAAGTACGAGAACGAACATGAGGCGATCTATGAGACCGAGAACTCCGAGCGTTCCTTCGAAGAGGAACTCAACCTCTCCGGCTTTGGTGCCGCCCCGGTTAAGTCCGAAGGCGCTGCCATCGCTTATGACAACGCACAGGAATCGTGGGTTGCTCGTTACAACCACGAGACTATCGCTATGGGCTTCGCCATCACCGAAGAGGCCATGGAAGATAATCTCTACGATTCTCTGTCCTCGCGTTACACCAAGGCCCTCGCTCGCTCGATGGCTTACACGAAGCAGGTTAAGGCGGCTTATCCGCTCAACAACGGCTTCTCCGGTGGCGCTTACACCGTCGGCGACGGCAAGACTCTGTTCGCTACGGACCACCCGCTCGTTTCGGGTGGCACCAACTCGAACACACCGTCTACACAGGCCGACCTTAACGAAACATCGCTCGAAGCCGCGGTCATTCAGATCGCTGGTTGGACCGATAACCGTGGTCTCCTTATTGCGGCCCGTCCCCGCAAGCTGATCATCCCCGTTGCGTCTACCTTCATCGCGACCCGCCTTCTCGAAACCGAGAACCGTGTCTCGACGGCGGACAACGACATCAACGCGATCAAGTCGAACGGTACGATTCCGGAAGGGTATTCGGTCAACCACTATCTGACCGACACCGACTCTTGGTATCTCATCACCGACGTTCCGAACGGCATGAAGCACTTCGTTCGTACCCCGATGAAGACTGCAATGGACGGCGACTTCGACAGTGGCAACGTTAGGTATAAGGCGCGTGAGCGCTACTCGTTCGGGGTGAGCGATCCTTTGGGTATTTTTGGCTCCTCTGGCGCATAATAGAGGTTGTATAATCTCACAGTTTGGGGTCGCCTTGCGCGGCCCCTTTCTTTTTGATATTGTATTGTCTTCGCGGGAGGTGAAGACATGAGCAAGTTCAAGCGGCGTTTACATAAGGCATTCGGTGCGTTGGAGGAAAATGGGTATTTTGCTCCGCCGTTTCCGTATTGGTGCTGTACATCATGCGCTGCATCTGCCGCGGCAATGGAAAATCCAGAAAAATTTGTTGTTTATCACGACCAAGATGAAAGCGGATGGCGCAATCGCGGTGGAATGTATTTAACGTGGGAAGGAAACCCGAAGGAAATTATTGCGGCGCTTATTCATGCCGGGCTGTCCGCAACATGGGATGAAGACCCGTCCACGAAAATATGGGTTGATGATCCAAGCCGCACAGAAATGTAACTTCAAAGCCCCGGTAACTCCGGGGCTTTTTTATTCCCCGAAACCCCGTGATATACTTCACATATCGGGATCACTCAAAGCTCATCAGACCGGCCCGACGGACGCTATGAAGACGGATGAGCAAACCCCTTTCATAGAAGGTTATTTCAATGTCTCGTACCACATGGTCCGGCCCGATTTATTCCGGCGCTGGCTTCGTTCAAGGCACCGATTCCATCGGTCAGACCATCACTTCCGCCACAGCCACAATTCCGGCACCGATTGTACCCCCGACTTGGGGCGGCGTTTCTGACGGCACCGAACTCTACAACGGCCATCTCACGCTCATGTCGCGTGCTGCTGGCATCACCATCACGCTTCCCGCGGCTTCGGGCTCGCAGGCTGTGTATCGCTTCCTCGTGATCACGTCGCTGTCTTCGAACAGCCACATCATCAAGGTCGCGAACTCGACGGACGTGTTTATCGGCTCGTGCGCTGTCTCCGGCACCACGGGAACGACATTCTCGACGCTCGCTACGTCTGACACGATCACCATGAACGCGACTACACAGGGTGGTCTCGCGGGCTCGTGGGTTGAGGTGCAGGACATGCGGACGGGATTCTGGCGCGTCAGTGGTGGCCTGCTTGGCTCCGGAACTGTCATCACTCCGTTCTCTGCCACGGTCTAATAGCGGGGGTTTAAACCCCGCCCCTCTTGGAGCAGAAACATGACAACAACGCTTCTCGCTCGCGATAAGTACGACGAAACCGTGCAGTGCCTCAAGCCGGGGACAACGCAGACTGTTGATATCTCCGGCACTTCTGCTGCGATGTCTAACGCCGTGGCGGCGAACACGGTCGTCATTCGCCTTGTCGCGACGACAAATTGCTTCGTCAAGATCGCGGCTTCTCCGACGGCAACCACGGCTGACATGCCGCTGATTGCGAATGTGCCGGAGTATTTCCGCATTGACGAAAATCAATCGATGAAGGTCGCGGGCATTCAGATGTCCGCGGCGGGGTCTCTGTACATTACGGAGATGTCATAATGTTTGGGTTCCCCGGCGCTGTTGGTCGTAACGGCCTTGGCGGTGCGTCGGGGGCCTCGACGCTTATGGGGCTGTTCGGAAACCCCGCTGACGGCCTCTTCATCGACCTCACCGACAATTCGCTGATCGTCAAGGACTCATCGACTGCGGCCAACAATTACGCTGGCACCGCACTCAGCAAGCTCACGTTCACGCGCGCCTCTACAGCAACGCGGTTTAACGCTTCGGGCTTGATCGAGAGTGTCGCAAGCGATGTGGCGCGTATTGACTACAATCCGTCTCCACTGGCATTGCGCGGCCTTCTGATTGAGGGCGCGCGGACGAACCTTCTGACGTACTCGGAAGACCTAAGTAACGCGGCGTGGACAAAATCCGGCGCTTCTACTGGCTCTCCCGTTTCAGCCAAAGGCGTGAGCCTAAGCCTTTTGGTTGAAGATAGCGCGACAAGCACTCATCAAGCACAGCAAGGAGTATCGTTCACTTCGGGATCAACATACTCCGTTTCTGTTCTTGCAAAGGCAAAAGAACGGTCGCGCTTTGCCCTTACACTTGGGGCATCTGCGTTTTCCGGTTTTGCTATTGGCGACTTCGATCTTGTTGCACAAACGGCAACTTCGACAGGCGGGACGGCTGCGGCTTGCAGCATAACCTCAATCGGTGACGGCGTGTTTCGTTGCGTTGTCACGGCAACCGCTACTGCCACCGCTGCGGCCAACGTTTTCATGCAGCTATCGAACGGTTCAACTACATATACGGGCAACGGCACGTCTGGAATGTATTTTGGCGCAGTCCAAGCCGAACTCGGAGCCATCCCCTCCAGCTACATCCCCACGACCAGCGCGACCGTCACCCGCGCGGCGGAAGTCTGCAAGATCGCCACCACGCTTTTCCCGGCCACGGCCACGGGGCCTTACACGATATTCGCCAAGGGGATCATGCCGCCGACGAATGCCTCGGACAGCACTCGCGTCCCGGTGGCGCTCAGTATCGGTTCGTCGCCTCAAGTTCGGTACTTTGCAAAGATCGCCTCGGGCAACATTGCTGGAACCAACGTCGTCAGTTCAGTCACAGACGCTTCGACGGGGAACGTGGTCGTCGCGCCGTTCAACCCCGTGAAAATGGCTGCCCGCTTTGACCTAAACAATTGCAACACAGCCATCAATGGAACGTTGGGGACTACGGACACGGCGTGCGCCTACCCCTCAGCGCCGACGCAACTGAATATCGGGAACTTCAACGACGGAAGCGCCAGCCATTGGCACGGCTGGATACAGCAGATCGCCGTCATCCCCGTCGCCCTCACTGACGCCCAGCTACAGGCGGTGACAGCATGATCGACCTCGTTTTCCGCGCCTACTCCCGCAAGCGCTGGCTCACCGTCGCCACGGCGCGCGGCATCTATGACGCCGATGGCAACGTGCAGCCCGGCTTTGAAGTGGACGAGATCGGCAATGCCGAACTCTCGCCCGCCGTCACTGACAAGGACGGCAACGTCACGACGCCCGCCGTGCTTGACTCATGGTTTTGGGTGAACCTCCGCATCTACGGCGACAAGGTCAACGCCGACATCGACACGCTCTATCCGGGTGAGATCGAGGACGGCTACATCTTCACGAAGTCCAAATTCGCCCGCTTCGTGCGAGATCAGGCCACGCCTGTCAAGATCACCTATCGCGGTGTCTCGGTGCGCGCTTACCAGTTTGGTGCCACCACAAATCGCATTCAGCTTATCGACCCACGCGATTATGGGAATATCCGGATGCGCGAATGGGCTGGCGGAATGAATTTCTGACATCGATGTGATAACATGAAAATCAACGACCTCAAGCCATCAAAGAATTTCGAAGATCGTCGGGGTGTTAACCCCGAAGATCAAGATAGGCTTGGCGAGCTTATCAAGGAAACGACGATTGCGATTCCGCGCAAAACGCCACCGAAGCCCAAGATGAAGCCGGACGTGTGGCCTCCGTTTAATTCAAACGCCCCCGAATCAACCGATGGACAGCTTCTCCGTGGAATTGGCAAGGCGGATCGCGCAAAAGTGAATGCGTACAAAGTGCGCTAACCAGAAATTACTCCGATGGAAGTGCGCACCGTGCTTGACAAAGTTCACCATCCGATCATACAGGCGGCGACAAGTGTTGTTGCCTTAGCGTCAGTTGCAGCCGGGTTCTCCGGGGGAGTGCATCGCTGGCTTGAATGGATTTCCGCAGAGGCAGCGTTGTTTATGCCGATCTTGGGCGCTGTATTTCTTGCTGTGCAAATTTACTACAAGATCGCGAAAGGCAAATAAATGAAGCTCTTTGCCCTTGCGGCTATCGCTTTCTTCGGTCTCTCTGTCCCTGCTTTTGCGGAATGGAAGAACATGGACAGTCAGATCGAGGACACCAACGTGATCCTCGGTATGGACGGGCAGGCATTCTGCTCTGGCACCATCATCTCGAAGAAGCACCGCCTTGTTCTCACGGCGGCGCATTGTGTCAACGACGCTTACTCGACAAAGACCGTTGAGATTGTCGATCCGAAGACCGGCGAGATCAGCAAGCGCACCGTGCAGACATCGCAGTATCTCGACGTGTGGCAGAACAAGTACGACGCCAACTACGACGTTGTCAGCGCGGCTCATGTGGCCGCAAAGCCGATTTCCCGCGATCAAGTGACCGACGTGGCGATTCTTCAGATTGTTGACGAAACTTGGGTGCCAAAGCAAGAGGCCCCGTTCGCTAAGAAGAATCAAGTCGTCCGCGGAGAGATTGTTTACATCGTTGGAAACCCCGCCGGTACGTTTGATGGCTCCGTTTCGAAAGGCATCGTGAGCAATCCACATCGCAAGCTTCGCGTCACGGGCTCCGACCCGACCCCGTATTTCCAGACCGACGCTGCGGCGATTGGCGGAAACTCCGGTGGTGCTGTGTATAACGGCGATGGCGAACTTATTGGGGTTTTGAGTGCCGGAATGAATCAGTCCACGATCACGTTCGCAATCCCGCTCAAGAGCATTCGTGCGCTTCTTGTTGGGGCGGGGTTCAAGGAATTCGAGTAAGCGCCGCGATATACGCGGCGTGTGCTTTTTCGGCTGTCGGAAATGTTCCGAGGTAAAGATGGGCTCCGTTCTTTGTGATCTGAGCCATGTAACGGCCCTCCCCAAGAAGGACAACCCCCGTGAGCCCTGTTTTGTTTGTTCGCTTTCTGTTGTTTGTGTTGCGGAAATTGTCCCTCTTGTTCGAGGCTCGAAGGTTCGACCACCGATTGTCTGTTCCGACGTTATTGATGTGGTCAATAACGTCTGGCGGCTGTTCGCCGGTCATATACAACCACGCAATGCGGTGTGCGTATAGCTTCACGTCTCGTCCGTCAACGCGAAGCGTTAGGCGAATGTACCCATGAGTCTTAACGCCAGCGGGTTTGTTGGCATATCGGGTGTTCCACGTTCGACATTTTGCCGAATCCGCAGCGGCAGAGGGGTCGCGGGGGCGCTGAGTTATTATTCCGGTTTCGGGGTCGTACACGACCAATTCTTTTATCTGCTCGCACGTAAGTGGTATCATTGGGATATCTCCATCTCTGTAAACAATACACCCGGCGGTCCAAGAATGCAAAGAACAATCATACATTGGGATGCAGGAACCCACGCTGTCAGCGATTTGGCTCGGCAGCATTATCACTTCATCATCGATGGTGATGGGGAGGTACATTCCGGCATCTATAAGCCCGAAGATAATCTGTCCACGAAAGACGGGAAGTATGCCGCCCACACGCTGAACTGCAACACCGGGTCGATTGGCGTTGCTATGGCGGGAATGGCGGGGGCAATTGAGTCTCCCTTCAACGCGGGGAAATACCCGCTTAACGAAAAACAATTTATCGCGATGGCGAAGCTCGTTGCCAATCTTTGCGAGAAGTACAAAATCCCCGTCACCGACAAGACCGTTTTGACCCACGCTGAGGTTCAACCCAACCTTGGCATTAAACAAAAAAACAAATGGGACATCACCCGCATTCCGTTCAAGCCCGAATTGGTCGGGCACAAGGCGTGCGGGGACTACATCCGTAAGCTCGTAACAGAGGAAATGAAATAATGTTTACAACCCTCGATAAGGCCCTCGTGGCGCTCGTGATGGGCATTCTGTCCATCCTCAACATCGTGTTCAAAGTGAACATCGGGCTCTCCCCGGAGACTATCAGCGCGATCATCGCGGCTGTCACGCCGTTGCTCGTGTACTTCATCCCGAACAAGAAGCCCGCGTGAGTTGGCAAGAGGCCATCGCGTTTACAGTTGTGCTCGCGTCGCTTGCCGTTGGGCTGAGCGGCGCGGCGTTTCTCTATTTTCGTAACCCCGCCTTTTGGGTTGGGTTCTTTGTGTTGGCCGTCAAGAAGGCGTGGCCTTTGCTCCTATCATTGGGTAGCTTTGTATTTAAACGCAAGACGCCCGAAGAAGAAGCCCGAGACCATCAAGACGTGAGACAGCGCACCGAGCGAACCATTACGGGCCGTGAACGAGACCGATGAAGAACGATCTTTCGAAAATTCCCGATCACATTCTCCGTGCCGCTTTTAATCCGCGGCGATTTGCGGAAGGCGGACCCACGTTCGGCGGTAACGACGAAGACGACGATCTCGACAGCTATTTCGGCGATCTCGGATCGATTTCCTCGACCCCGACCAACGACAGCGGTGAAGGCGGCGGCGGCAGGACGTCGGGGCCGACGGAAACGAAGACCGACACCTCTACCTCTTCCCTTGGCACTAAAACCACATCGGCACCCGATCCGAAGGCGGTGAATGCTTCACCGGTCTCGACATCTTCGAACGTGTCATTCGGAAAAGCGATGGATGACTACCGTCGCATCGCCGGACTCGGAGGAGAAACGCCCGAATCAGAACTGAACAACACCGAACAAGAATATCGCGCGCCGACCTTCGGAGCCGCCTCAACAACCGGTGTTGTGAAGGACATCTTCAATTCGCAGCGCCCGTCGTTTGACTCCCCCTCGACCATGGGAACATTCGGACAGGCACAAAACGCTGTTCGCATTGGCATTGGCGAAACAGTAGACAACGTCGGCATCGGCGATGTCATCAACAGCATGAAAAACCGCGATCTCATCAATCGAGATTACGGCAACATGTATTCTCGTGGAACCAATAGCGTCGGTGAGTATGAGTCGCTTGCCCACGGTCGATACGCCGCCGCCACACCGGACTCGGAACTTTATGCGCGCGGTGTAAACGATATTGCCAACGCGCTGTCAAATAACGAATTCGGCAACCCGAACGCGACAGACTTCATTGCGACTGGCATACGAAATGGCCCCCGCTACGCCAAAAAGTCCGACGAAGACCTTGGCCCCGAAATAGGCGGTCAGTATTTCGGGAACCATTGGAACGCCACGCAAGACATGGTCATGGCGTCGCGAGAATTTGGCGGTCTCCCGACGGGCGACCCCGTTCCCTCGGGTCCATCGGAAATCCCGCAGCCCGTCAGCAATCCTTCTGCCAAGGAAATCCTTCAGCAGCTTGCAGCGCAGAACGCACCGCAAGGCGTGAACTCGCTGATGACCCCGCCGAAGCCCACCCCGAAGCCGGAACAGCCGACGCAGTTAAGCGGGCAGCTTCCCGACGCTCCAGTTACGCTCGCGGAACTCATGAGTCAACTCGACAAACTTAAGAGCATCACAGCGCGCAAGGGTCCGGCTCAAGAGGGATTTTACGCAGAGTCAAATTTCACGCAACCGACGTATTCTCGCACAAATCCGAACAAGATTCAAGACCGCATTCCTGCCGAAGAGGAAGAGCACATCCTTGAGATTGAGAATGTGCCAGTCGAACAGTCTGCGGATGGCACCAACTTCTCTCCGGAATCCACGCTCCGCAAGGCGGAATACGCCGCTCGAAACCCCGCCGAATACGGTATGCCCGGTATCCCCGGCGCTGATCTTGCAACCCTCCCCGGCATGGTTCGCGGGATTTCCGAGCTTGCATCGGAGATTCCGAGCTTTGACGTGAACCAATTGAAGGCCCCGGCGAAGCAGAAGATCGGCCTCGACTTCGCGCGCGTCTTCGGTAAGGACGACGATCTGATCACGAAATACGGCGGACAGGCTCTCACTGGCACCATCAAGAGCGGTCTTGATTATTTAAACGGCATCAAGAACGATTTTGCCGCGAAGTTTGGCTCTCAGTCTCCATCGCAATCTGAGGCGAAGCCCTCGATTCCGACAGACACTCCGACGCAAGACGAGAAATCGCACCTGACAAAAGGTGCCGATGGTGAGTGGTCTCTTGACGGAGATCGCGTTGGCTTTGGCGTAACGCGCGACATGTCTCCGGAGGATGTCGTCAAGACGCTCGAAAAAGAGGGGTATGATCCTTCGCAGATTGATTTTGGAGCACCGCCCACAAATCAAGACGCCGCACCCGAAGCTGCTCCGGAGGAGGACGTTCCGAACGTTCCTTCGTATACGGACGGCATTTATGGTATCATGGGGCAAAGCGAACTACACCCGACCGAATGGCAAACCGTAAGGTACGGGTGGAGAGATATCCCATATCCACGGAACGCGGACGGATCGTACAAGACCGCTGCCGATGTTTCTCAAGATGACATGCTCTCCATGAAGGCCCGGCGCACTGACGGAGTCGAGGCGTATACCGAACCAACCCCCGAAGAAGAAGAAAAGCGCCAAAACAAGTACAAGGCACAAAAGGTCGGTCAAAAGGTTCTGAGCACAATGACCGGCGGCGTGGCGGGGCGCTTGCCCGACGTGTCAAGGATAACAAGAGAATACGACGAACGCCCGTCATGGGAGCAGGCGTACATCAAGGCACAAGCTCAAAAACAACACCCCGATTTTTACAACCCCGATACCCGCGGAACAGATTCCTACATTCCCGATCCAGACAGCCCGTACTTCCCGATTTGGCTAGAAGAACAGCAGAACGCCATTTGGGGACGTAAGTGGGGATAATATGGCAAAGCAACCGACGGCAATAGGCAACAAGCTCTTTATCGCGAAGCCCAAGAACAAGAGGCGGTCAAAGCCGCTTCACATGCGGGGTTCGAAATCGCTTGGGCCGAAGGATTCGGACAAAGGCAACCGCGGGCGATATTGAGCCCGAAGTTGGGGAAAGTGAGCGTTTGGGTAGGCGGGTCTGTTAATGCGAGGTATCGCGCAGGCCGGGGCTCACACTTATCGAGGAAACAATGGCAACATCCGGCACTACATCTTTCAGTCCCGATATCGGGGAGATGGTTGAAGAGGCGTTCGAAAGGGCGGGTCTCGAAGTAAGGTCGGGCTACGACCTCAAGACAGCACGCCGATCTTTGAATTTTCTCATCGCCGAGTGGGCGAACCGTGGTTTAAATCTCTGGACAATCGCCGAAGACACCATCACGCTCGTTGCCGGTCAAGACGAATACGATCTCCCGACGGATTGCGTCGATCTCATCGAGCATGTGTGCCGGACACAGATCAACGGCCAAAACACCGACATCACGCTTCAGCGCATCTCTGTTTCGACATATGCGCAAATCCCGAACAAGGGCACCACGGGCCGTCCTTACCAAATCTACGTCAAGCGCGATCTCGCTCCGACGTGCAAGGTGTGGCCGATCCCCGATACATCGACAACCTACACGCTCGTGTTTTGGTATCTCCGTCGCATCGAAGATTCCGGTCAGCGCGCGGACCTCACCTTCGACATTCCGTTCCGCTTCTACAACGCCCTTGTCGCCGGACTGGCATACATGATCGCGCTCAAGAAGCCGGAGGCTTATGAGCGGGTGCCGATGTTGAAAGACATGTACGAAGAAGCCTTCAATCTCGCTGCGGACGAAGATCGCGACCGCGCATCGGTTCGGTTCCTGCCGTTTTCGGGATACCAATTGTAAGCGGTATAATTGGTCATGTATGCAAAGGGAAAATACGCTCTCGGAGAATGCGATATCTGCGGACAGCGGTATCTTCTCAATGAACTGAAGCCGCTCATCATTATGGCGAAGCCGACAAACCTTCGCGTTTGTGATGAATGCAATGACCAAGATCATCCACAGCTTTTCCTTGGCATGTTCGCGGGCAATGACCCCGATCCCCAAGTACTGCTCAATCCCCGACCCGACACAGCGCTGGACGCAAGCCGCGCCTTGTGGGGATGGAATCCAGTAGGAAACCCCGCCGTTTTCGCAACGGCTCAAGTTGGCACAGTCACGGTAGAAACAAATGGCTAAAAAGCGCAAGACCTTCGGATCGAAGGAAGGCACCCCCAAGGACAATCGCGAAGACAAGGCGATGGCAAAGAAGCGCGGCATGAGCATGGCTGCGTGGGAGAATTCCGCGGCGGACAAAAAGCATGACGGAAAGAAGCTCCGCAAGTTTGCGGATGGTGGTTTTTTAGGTTCTCTGTTCGGGCGCGGGCGGTTTGTCCCGCAAAAAAACCCGGCACGTGAATATCTTGACAACATAAAACAAACCCAACAACAGCTTAATGCTGAAAATGCAAAGCGTGTTGCGCAGGCCAAGGACGGATATGCTTCCACGCTCATGAAAAGAGCGCTTAACGAGGCATACGCAAGCGGTGACACGGCTGACGAAGACGGCAATGTTCTCGCGGGCACCGGGTACATCGGAGCCCTGAAGGACGCAATGAATGCCCCCGGAGGCTCGCGCTCATTTCAGCAAGAAGCCCGCGACAAGGCTTTTGCCGCCATGCAGAACATGCAGGAATTCAAAGACAATGGCATGGCTGATTACGATTGGAGCAAGCAGGGCGTGACAATGCCGACGAACACCGCGGCAACACCTGCCCCCGCAGCCACCACAGCGCCAGCGGCGACATCTCCCGCCGCGAATATCGTGGGTCAGCGTTCTCCGCAGCAAGCGGCTCAGGCGGCTCAGCCGACGCAGGAAGACGCGATGCTTGGTGGCATCGGCGCACTTGGCGGGATGGGCAAAAAGGGACCGCTGCCTAACAACAAGGTGGCTCCTGCGCAACCAACCGGACAGGGGCAAGACAAATATCTTCAAAACTACATTGGTGGTGTAGGCGGCAAGGGGTCTCTTCCCAGCAACAAGATGGCTGCTCCGCAGAATCAGCAGATGAAGCCGAATCGCATGATGCGTTCGGGTGGTCCGGTGAAGAAGATGGCTTCGGGCGGGGCTGTTACTCGCGGTAATGGCTGCGCTTCTCGCGGCCTCACGAAGGGAAGGATGCGCTAATGAAGAAGACCATGAAGAAGGGCGGCAAGGTGACTTGCAAGGCCAAGGGCGGGATTGTTCGCGGCGCTGGCGCTGCGACAAAGGGTAAGAAGTTCACGCGGGCTGGCTGATGTCTCTTAATTATACGCATCTTGTAAGCGCGATCTACGCTTACCTTTCGACCGATGAGAACGGCATGTCAACGGATGATGTAAACACCATCATCCGGCAGGCCGAGCAGCGTATTTATTACGAAGTACAAATCCCCGTTCTTAAGAAGAACGTGACCGGAACCGCCACGGCTGGCAATAGGTTTCTTTCGACCCCGAGCGACTATCTCGCCACATATTCAATGGCGGTCGTGAATAACACATCCGGCGACTATGAATACCTCCTCCCGAAAGAGGTGGCGTTCCTGCGAGAGGCTTATCCCAACCCCACTTACTACGGCACCCCGCGCTACTACGCGCTGTTCGACAACGATACGATCTTGATGGCACCAACGCCGGACGTGTCCTACACCGTCGAGCTTAACTACTTCTACGAACCCGCGTCCATCGTTGACACGAGCACATCGTGGCTTGGGAACGAAGCGGAGAACGCGCTTCTTTATGCCTGCCTTGTCGAGGGGTATGTTTACCTCAAGGGCGAGGCTGACATGATGGCGAAATACGAAGAGAAGTATCAGTCTGCCATCGCGGAACTCCGCGTTATTGGCGAGGGCCGGAACCGCTCCGACACATACCGTAACGACCCGAGGGGTTAACCATGGCTATCTCCACGGCGATCTGCACGAGCTTTAAACGAGAAATTCTCGTTGGCACTCACGATTTCACCCCGTCAACCGGCGATACATTCAAGATCGCCCTCTACGACTCCACCGCTGTTCTTGACGCCTCCACGACAGCCTACACGACAACCGGCGAAATCACGGGGACGGGATATACTGCTGGCGGAAACACTCTCGTCACCATCGCACCGACGACATCCGGCACCACAGCCATCGTTGATTTTGACGACTCGTCTTGGACCGGAGACCTCACGGCAAACGGGGCGCTGATTTACAACTCATCGAAGTCCAATAAGGCTGTGTGCGTTCTTGCCTTCGGACTGAACCGCTCGTCAATCAACAATTCATTTGTGGTCAAGTTCCCCGCGGCTGATTCCGGAAATGCAGTCGTGAGGATTGCGTGATGTGGACTGATATCAACACGGACCAAACACCCGCTTGGGGTGCCATCAACGAAAATCAAACCCCGAACTGGACCCCGGAGACAGATGCGCAGACCCCCGGATGGGCGACGGTCAGCACATCTCAAACGCCGGATTGGGAATCAATTCCCACAGTGGTCACGGTGTGGAGTTAAGGACAATCAATGGCAAGCTCATACTCACCGAACTTTCGCTTTGAACTTGTTGCAACAAGCGAGCAAAAAGGCACTTGGGGCGTAACAAACAACGCCAATCTCGGGACGCTCGTTGAGGAGGCCCTTGGCGGCTACGCGCTCGTTGCAATGACGGACGCGAACTACACGCTCACCGCACTCAATGGCGTGACTGACGAAGCTCGGTGCAACAACCTCAAAATCACCGGAACCCTTACCGCGAATCGCAATGTTGTGTGCCCGACAATCGAGAAGAGCTACACGGTGTGGAACGCCACGACCGGCGGCTTCAGCATTGTGTTCAAGACCTCCGGCGGCACCGGCGTCACGATCCCGAACGGATCGAAGGCACAAGTCTTTGTTGACGGCACCGACGTTGTTGAGGTCATTCAAACGTCGAGCCTCAATCCAAACCTCTTTTCAAAGATCGCCGTCTCCGGTCAGTCTGACGTAACCGTGGATTCGCCCACGACCACGCTGACATTCGCGGCGGGGTCGAATATGACCATCACCACGAATGCTGGCACAAAGACCGTCACGTTCGCGGCGTCCGGGGGAAGTAGCTCGGAATTCCCATCGGGAACTGCGATGTTGTTTGTTCAAACAACGGCCCCGACGGGATGGACAAAATCAACGACACACAACAACAAGGCGCTTCGCGTTGTCTCCGGTTCTGTTAGCTCCGGTGGCACAGTAGACTTCACCGCAGCTTTTGCATCTAAATCCGTTAGCGGCACGGTGTCTGGAACAGTCGGAAACACGACGCTCACGATTGCTCAAATCCCTTCTCACCAGCACGCGGTGATGATTACACAGCAGTCCAACACCACGATCGGCGGCGGAGGCCTTCGCGGCGTAAATCTCACAGATAACGGAACCGGCGGCGATGATGCTGGCTCGACCTCTCTTGTGGGTGGCGGTGGCTCTCACACTCACACATGGTCGGGCTCTTTCTCCGGCACCTCAATTGACCTTGCTGTCAAATACGTAGACGCCATAATCGCAACGAAGGACTAACGATGCAGCTTAAGACCGGCACCTACTGCCCGCTCATCAAGAAAGATTGCATCGGACTTCAGTGTAATTGGTTCATTCAAATCCGCGGAACGAACCCCAACACTGGCGCGGATGTCGATGAGTGGGGTTGCTCCATTGCGTGGCTCCCGCATCTGTTGATCGAGAACGCAAATCAGACCCGCCAAGCTGGCGCTGCTGTTGAGAGCATGAGGAATGAGTCCGTTAGGGTGGCAGAAAACACCGTCCGCGCCATTCTTGTCGCATCGAACATCGAGACGATGAAGGCCCTTCCATCGAAAGATGAGTAATGTTCGCGAAACTTAAATTTGCACCCGGCATTGTACGAGACACGACCGCCTATACGAACACGGGCGGTTGGTACGATGGCGCGTTTGTGCGGTTTCGCAACGGACTCCCCGAGAAGATCGGCGGATGGGCGAAGTTCTACACATCCCAAACCCCGCTCACGGGGACATGCCGCAAGATGTATGCGTGGTCATCTCTGAATGGCACCGAATACATGGCGATCCCAACGAACAAAAAGTTTTACGTTGATAACCAATCCGAGATTACCGACGTTTCCCCGACACGCCGTCTTCTCACGCTCGGCAACAACCCCATCGCCACGACAAGCGGCTCATCCATCATCACAATCACCGACATCAATCATGGTGCCAATGCGAATGATTATGTGGTTCTTACGGGCGCGACGACAGTCGGCGGTATCGGCTCTGGTAATTTAAACAAAGAACACGTAATTGCGAGCGTGACGGGCACCGATACTTATACCGTCGATACCGGCGCAACCGCGGGCTCGACCGCAACAGGCGGCGGGGCTTCAGTTGTTGCGAGGTATCTCTTCTATAGCGGTTCGGGGTCTACCTCGGTCTTCAGCGGGTATGGTGCAGGAGGCTATGGCGGCACAGAGGGCGCGACTGCCACATTTGTTTTGAGTGCCGGAAGCATCGCAACGAACACCGGAACCAATACCACAATCAGCGGCATCAATTACACGACGATCACAGTCACGACCCCATCGGCACACGGGGCGGCGATTGGCGACTCCATTGTCATGACCGGCACATCTGCGGTTGGCGGGGTTTTGCCTGCTTACATGGAGAAGGCGCTGGAAATTCTCACGACCCCGACCGCGACGACATTCACAACTCGCGTTGAGGGAACGGCCACATCGACCACATCGGGCGGTGGCACCCCCACGCTCTCCATTTACAGCGCTCTCACCAACTTCGGCTGGGGCGATTCTCCGACGACCACGACCACGACGACATTCACGGGCATGTGGAGCGTGGACAACTATGGCGAAGACATGATCGCCTGCCCGCGCGATATGGCGCTTGGTGTAAGCCTCGGAGCGAATCCGATTGCCACAACGAACGCCTCCACGACCGTCACGGTCACACAGACAAACCATGGTTTTGAAACAGGAGATGCGCCAATTCTTTCCGGCCTCGAAGATGTGGGCGGGATTGATGCGCTGTATTTAAATGGCTCGCACACCATCACAAAAATTGATGCAGATACTTACACCTTCGTCGCCTCCATCGCTGCCAGTTCCACGACGAGTGGCGGCGGTTCAAGCGGCTCTTGTTACATTTCTCCAATTGTCTATTGGAACACGGGTCGAAACGGTCGCGCCATTTCACTCTCGTATCTCGGTGCAGCTTACGCCAAAAGCTTCCTGCCCTACTCCGCGACGGAAATCCTAATCTCGGATTCGGATCGTCACGTCATCGCGTTGGGTGCCAATCCATTTGACCCCACGCTCCCCCTCGACAAGATGATCATCCGGTGGTCGGACTCCCGCGACCCTTCCAATTGGAACGCGGAAGACCCCGACGCGACAGCCGGAGAGCTTCGTTGCTCTTCGGGGTCTTATATCGTCACGGGCGCTCAGTCTCGCGAAGAAATTCTCGTGTGGACCGATACGTCCCTCTATTCCTTGGCACCCGGCTCCGGCTTCACGTTCGGACTTCAGCTTGTCGGCACGGGGTTTGATGTCATCGGGCCAAACGCGAAGATCGTGATCGGCACAACCGCGTACTGGATGGGCTCGAATAATTTCTACATCTACGATGGCAAGGTCAGTCAGCTTCCGTGCCCGATCCGCGATTATGTGTTTCTTGACATCAACCGCGACTTGGGAATAAATGTCTACGCCTCTACGGATAGTGCCAACAACGAGATCATTTGGTTCTACGCCTCTTCGAGCAGCACGGAGAATGATCGCTACGTGGTGTATAACTACGCCGAGAATTGCTGGTACTACGGCCCCATGGGACGCACGGCCCACATCGACCGCGGCACCACGCAGTACCCTCGCGCGATGAGCGAAGACGGTTATATCTATAACCATGAATATGGCTTTGACGACGGGTCCGAAACCCCCGCCGTGCCGATTGATGCTTACGTGACTTCCAGCCCCATCGAGATCGATGATGGCTTCAATTACATGTACGTCAACCGGATCATTCCCGACGTGGATTTCCGCGGGACCGACTTATCGATTTCGCCCGAGCCCGTGGTAAAATTCACTATACAGACGCAGAACTTCCCCGGCGGCGAGACCTATCCCGGCAACACCCGCAGCATTCAGCGCAACGCCGCGGCGACGCTGATGGTCAATCGGTTCACGACGCAAGCGTTTACACGGCTTCGGGCGCGGTCGGTCTCTCTCAAGGTCGAGAGCGACGGTCTCGGGACAAGCTGGCGTCTTGGAACCCCGCGCCTTGATATGCGACCGGATGGCAGGAAATGAACCGCAACACAGCCCTTCCCGACGCTCCCGTGGAATACACCCGCGAATGGATGAACCGGTATTCCCGGCAAATCCAGCAATTCTTCAATCAGATCATTTTTGGAGCCCCGCTCTATGCCAAGACGGATCGCTCCGGCACCAAAGTGATCTCCGCCCTGACCCTCGCCGACCTTCCGACATCCGCAACTGGCCTTCCCTCGGGGAGCGTGTGGAATGACGCTGGAACGCTGAAGATCGTGAGTTGAGATGTTTAACAATCAGTGGACGCAGCCCCCGAAGCCTTTTCTTGGCACCCCGCAAGGGCAGGCCAATCAACCTGTCATGAGCCAGCCCGCCCCTCAGTTGGGCAACGCCACAGGCATCAACGCCCTTCCGCAAGCCCCTCAGTGGGGACCGCCGACGCCGGTTCTTGGCTTTGCATCCGGAGGTCCTATCGCCTCCCACGAGAAAGACCGGATCGTGAAGGAAGCACAGATGGCCGTCGGCGGGAAGCATCCCAACGCCCGCGTGGCTATTCAGCGCTTCGAGAGCGTGATGGGGCCGGATGCGACTTCCGATCTGATTCGCGCCTATGCGACCGGCGGAAGGATTCGCGGTTCCGGGGGCGGGGTCGATGATTTGATCCCCGGCTCGATTGATGGCCGTGAGGATGTTCGTCTTGCAAGTGGCGAATATGTAATCCCCGCCCGTGTTGTCAGCGCCTTGGGCGATGGTGACTCGGATCGCGGGGTGCAAATTTTAGATGAATTCGTAGCGCGTGTTCGCGCAAAGGGTGCGCAGATGATGATGGGGGCAGACCCCATTGATGCGCGCTCCATGCTTCCGGAGATTTAAATGGTAAACATCAGCAAGCCTATCGGATACCCCGACGAGCCCAACGACGCGATCTCGCGTGCCGTGAGGGGCTATGCAGAAGGCGGACGCGCTGGCGAGAGCGGCGGCATTCGCAATGATGTGAATGGCACCACGCCCGGAAAGAAGGGCAATAAGCCGGGGAAGAAGGGCGATAAACCAAAGGGCGATAAACCCAAGGGAGACAAGCCGAAGGGGGGCAGTGATAAGCCGACGGACAAGAAGCCGAAGGGCAAGAATTCTGTTGGCACCAATAAGAATTTTGTCAAAGACGTAAACCCGACCAACAACGACAAGACGCATTTTCAAAACTTTACAGCAGGCGCAATTCGCGATCTGTTCGATCAAAACGACTACGTCAAAGATCAGCTTCTTCAGCAGGGCTACATCGATGAGTCGCCGCTGACAAAACAGTTCTACGACGCCATCCGCGGTATGCAGGGCAGTCCAACGATGGACCGCGCGCAAGACATGACGAAGGATGTCTACAACGCCTATGGCGATGCAGGCTCTTACGACAAGACGCGCTACGACGATATCGAGCGCCGGTTCGCCAACGCCTCCAATTACGACAAATATGACTACAACCCGATCATGAAATCGTTTGATCGGGCGGAGAACTACGACAAGACGAACTTCTCCGACCTTGAGCGCAAGGCCCTCAATCGCTCCGATTACGACACCGGCAAGTTCTCCGATAGCGACTACACGGCGAACAACCTCAAGAAATACATGGACCCCTACGAGAAGCTTGTTGCTGATCGTCAGAAGAATCGCGCCAAGAGCGATTACAAAGAGGGGCGGGGTGAGCGTGAGGCTGAGGCTCGTCGTCAGAACGCATTCGGCGGTTCCGAAGCTGCCGTCAAGGAGATGCGTGCCCGTCGCGATCTTGATGAGCGCATGAAGGACATCGACGCTGAGTCGCTTCAAGCTGCGTTTAAATCCGCCGGATCGCTGTATGGTGCCGAACGCGGCGACACGCAGAATGCCGAACAGATGCGGGAACAATCCCGCCAGTATGGTGCCGGTCTCGGCCTTCAAGGCTTGGAGCAGGCGTCGAACCTCCGGAAGGCTGAATCTGACGAAGAAGCCCGCAAGCGCGAATTCATGATGCAAGGCGCTCAAGGCAAGCTCGCGACGGGACAGGCTTCCGCGGCTGAGAACGCGAAGGCAACAGACGCCAAGATGGCCGGTATTAATGGCATCCTCAATGCTCGCGAACAGACGGCGCAAGAGACCGCCCGCGCGAAGGATGCTGAGCTTCAAGCCCTTGCTGGACAGGCCGGAGCCTCGCAGCTTCTCGGCAATCAAGCCGCTCAAGACAAGCAGATGGATGTCACCGACGCTTCCATGCTTCAGAAGGGCGGTGCCAGTCAGATGGCTTATGACGAAGCCAAGCTCATGTTCCCGCAGAAAGTTCTTGGAAACGCCGCAAACATCATCGGCGTTGGCGGTGAAAATATCGGAACCATTCAGAACGGAACAGAATCCCCGTCAATGCTTGATAACCTTGTAAGCGGTGCGGCAACGGGCATTTCGCTTGTGCAGAGCGGTCTAAATGTTGCGGACAAACTACAGAATTTTATGGCCGCTGGCGGTGAGGTGCGGCGTCCAAGCATGATGGTAAATCTCGCGAATGGCGGGATTGTTGACCTTTATAACTCGATGTTTAGGAAGAAGTAATGCCGAACCTCGTTCAGCAACAAGAGATCGTTCAAATGCTGAGCGATCAGCAGCTTCAGACGGAGCTACAGCAGCCTACGGGTTCTGTGCCGGGGTTTCTCCTCGCATCAGAGGCCATGCGCCGCCAGTCACTCAAGCAGCAGATGGCTTCGGCACAAGCCCCGCAAGAAACAACGGTCGTGGATGATCTCGCCTCTCAGATGGGGTCTCAAAGCCCCCCGATGATGCGGATGGGCGGCGGTGTGCGCAGGTACGATGACGGCGGCTACGTGTACGACGAATTTGGCGGGCAATCAATCACCGACGCTGCTCACGGCGATGGAACATTCAGTGATCTTGGCACTGATTTCACATCCAACATCGCACCCCTTCACCCCGGCTTGAATGCCCTTATTCAAGGCGGAAAGGGGTATATTGATTTTATGAAAAACAGCGTTCCGTGGCCTTGGAAAACCGGAACGGGGGTTCGCGATCTGTCAAATCCACCGGCAGACCCGAGCAAGCCCATCAGCCCACTTGAATCTCTTGAGGTTGATCCCGACCCCTTCATGAAGGCGTATCCGCCCGCACCGCGGGGCGAAGACGCAGCCTTGCGGGCAAAGGAAGCTGAAAGCGCGAAGACAGAAGCCGCGATGGACCCCGACAAGCTTCGCAATGATCGCTACGCCAAGTACGAGCAAGCGATCAAGGACATGTATGCGAAAGCCGAAGACGATCACAACATACTTGGATATGGCGCTGGCGATTTTGCCGCCTTGGCGAGCGAGATGGTTAAGCCCCGCCGTGCTGGCGAGTCGAATCAGATGTACCGCATTGCGCAGGGTCTCCAAGCGCTCAACGCCGGATATGATGAACGGCAGAAAGCAAACAAAGAGCTTGAGCTTCGCAAGGATGCGGGGCTTCTCGCCCTCATGCAGGCGAAGGACAATGAACCCGCGGCAGCGGCGGCGGCGGAGCGCAATCGGCAGGACGAGGTCTTTAAAACGCTGATCGCCAATGGCGGAAGCGAAATAAAGATGATGATGTCTGATTATCAGAAAGCCAAAGCGTCCCTTGACGAAATGATCGCAAATGCAATGGGAAGCCCCGAGGCTGCGGCGGTAATTGAGCAGAAGAAAGCGGAGCTTGCCGAACTCAAAAAGCAGCTTTACGAGCGCAGCAATTGGTTCAAAACGATGATTGATAGATATGCCAGATCGGCGAAAATCGATACGAGCCTGTCTCCATCGTTTGATGGCGAAAAGATCGTTTATCCTCCCGGCACGCAGTAAGGTATAATGCCTTATGGCCCGTTCAATTTACGTCCCGCAAGCGGGCGGTCTCGTTAAGTTTCGCGACGAAGCAACTGACGCTGACATTGTCGCCTATCTGAAGGCCGCATACCCCGCAACACCACCTCAACCAGCACCCCAACCCGCCAATGACGCGAGTTGGTATGGCAGCGCTATTGACAGCGCTCAAGGTCGCTTGCAAGCCGGTCTCGGCGGTGTGAGTGAGGCGGTCGGTCTCGAAGGTCTCGCGAAATATCTCTACGATGCCTCCCGTGCAAACGATGAGGAAGCCGCCAAGTACGATTGGGGCAACACGGACATTTGGAATGCGCCGTCTCTTTGGGAGGGCGCGAAAGCCGCGGGCAAGTCCATCGGCCAATCCCTGCCCGATCTCGCGGGCGGCATGGCCGCAGCGGGCGTTGGTGCCAAGGTCGGCGCTGCCGCGGGTACACTCGGTGGCCCCTTCGCTGAGATCACCGTACCGGCGGGCGCTGCAATCGGCGGCATTGGCGGCGCACTCGGATATTACTTTACGTCAAATACGGGCGCAAACCTCCAAGAGCAAGTCAAGGAGAATGGCGGCGATCTCGAATCCGCGGATGAAGGCCGTGCGATGGCTGGCGCGGCTGTTCAAGCCCCGCTGGACGTGTTGGCCGACAAGGTTGCGCTGAAGCGCTTCTTCCCCGGCGTCTCCAAGGAGATTGAGAAGGCGCTAATCGGCTCCACGATCACCCGCGCCGCTGTGCACGGAGCCAAGTCCGCGGGCGTTGGCGGGGTCACAGAAGCCCTTCAGCAAGCCATTCAGATCGGCCAAGCAAACCCCGACAAGTTGTGGTCAATGTCGCCGGAGGTTCAAGGCGAGCTTATCGACGCGGCCATTGCTGGCGGTCTCTTCGAAGGTATCGTCGGTGGCATCACAGGCGGAGCCGACCCCGCCGCGGATATTGGCGCAAAGCGCAAGGAACGCGAACTCGAAACCGACATCAAGGCTGAAGCGATGGCGGGGCAGGAAGAGGCCACGAATGCACAGGTATTGCAGGCCGTCGAAACGCTGATCGCCAAACAAGCGAGCGGTCCCGTACAGATTCAATTCTCTGGCACCACCCCCGACGGAGAGAGCGCCACAACGCCGAAATATGTCGTGAAGGATGCCGGTGGGAACGAGATCGTCTCCACGACGACATATCCAGCCGCGGTGAAGGCCATCAGCGAGTACAAGCGCAAAACGGGCGCAAAAATTGAGGTTGTCGATGATCTCGCTGCCTCCACGTTTAAATCAACACCATACACTGTCACCGACAAGCCTCCCGCTGGACGCGCTGCAAAATGGCGAGCCGAGCGTGAAGCTGCCGTGCCGTTCAAGGGCGGGATTGGCGATAAAGTCGTTCCGTCAACGGATGGCGTGAGCTTCACACCGGAATTTGACACCCCGATTTCGACACCGGAGAAAACCGCGCTCAACGAGCCGCAGGTCGCTCCTATCATGTCGAAACCCGCGATGACCACTTCCGAAGTGGACAAAATCTTCTCGCGTGAAAATCCGAAGAATCCCGCCGACCCGAATCCGCCGGAAACAACTCCGGAGGAGAGTGCCAAGGAAGATATTCCTTCGCCCATCGTGAACGACATGGTCGATGAGAACGGGGTTCCAATTTACACGACTTCGTTCGAAGGCCAGCAAGAGGGCGTGATCGCGGCTGTTCCCGATGAGGCTGTCACCAACGACGAAATCTCCGATGAGCCGTTCCCCGCTCCGGAGCCGAAGCCCGTTGTCGAGAAGCCCGCGCCCGATCTCACCATGGGCGAGAAGATCATCGACACCCCGCCCACGCGGATCGAGATCACGCCGGAAGAGCGCAAGCGGCAGGACGAACAATACAAAGCCATCGACACGGCTGTGAAAGCGCGGCTCAACTCCATTGGGCTTGGCAGCTTCACGGGTGGTTTAAATCTCGTTCCGACACTCCCCGAGACAACCTCATCTTCGGCACCCCGCGGCAGCTTTACCGTTGACAAGGGTAAGCCGGTAATCAATCTCGCCTACGGAATTTACGACCCCGCCCTTACAACAGACCAACTCACGAAGAAAGTGGTTGGCGTCCTGAACCACGAAATCATCCACGGTCTCCGTGCAACGGGATTCTTCTCCCCGTCAGAATGGAGCACGCTTGTCCGCGCGGTGAAGACAACGCAATATCAAGGCAAGAAATACACCTATTTCGACCGCGCCAAAGCCACATACGCGAAGATGGCGGATGGCATGTCGGGCAAAGAGGCGGATGATTACTTCGCCGAAGAGGCCGTGGCGGAGCTTTATCGCGATTGGACCTCCGATGCGAAGGCCGCACCGAAGCAAGTGCGCGGCCTCATGAACCGCATCCTTCAGTTCTTCCGTGGCGTGTTCAAGGGAATGCGCGCTGCGAAGTATGAGCCCGTGTTTGAACGCACAGAGAGTGCCGACAAGAGCGATCTCTCGGCGGTTGCGACCGAGGCAGTGACCAAGTTCAGCGCCGCGCCAGATGATTACATTTACATCATTCATGGCGGCTCCAATTTCGATGAGATCAACCTCAATAAGTCCGGAACCGGCGAGCCGGGAAACATTCGCCCGCTTGGCAACGGGCTTTATGGCGTACATGTGCACGCTGGCAACGAAGAGGAAGCGCGGGCGGCTATTTCGCTCGCCAATCGCTACGCCACGAAATATGGACGCGGCGACAAGACTCTTCATGTGTTTAGGGTAACTGGCGACGTTACTCATTCTGCGAACGGTCCCCGTTCGACAACACTACCCGACTACACAGCGCCCGAGGGTCGAAACAAGGCACAAATGCGCAGCGAGCGCCTTCCGATGGGCGTTACAGAGGTTTCAATCAACGACCCCTCCATTGCGCAGCGAGTCGGTAAGTATCCTGCCGACACCCATCCGCAGGAGATCATCTCGGATTTGCGGCGCAAGGACATGAATGGTCCGGGCGGTGCACGCTTCTCCATGGCACCCCAAGGTGAGCCGGTATTTTATTCCGCGCTTCAGCGTGCCGTGGAAAATATGAAGATGACTAAGGCTCCCGCGCAGCAGTGGATCAACACAATCAAGAATCAGCAGGGCGTGAAGCAAGAGGAGATCGACTGGACGGGGCTTAACGACTGGCTTTCCAAGCAGGATCGTCCGGTGACAAAGCAAGAGATCGTGGATTTCATCAAGGCGAACCAGATCGAGGTGAAAGAGATAACGTCCGGTACAGAAGCCACGCCCCTTTCCGAAGAGGAAGGGGCTGAGCGTTCTGAATTGATGCGGCGGGTCAACATGTTTGAGCCCGACCTTACGCAGCACGAAGAACAGCGCCTTGTCGCGCTTGAGGGTAGGCGGAATGGAGAATATCGTCACACGGCGTACTCACAATACCAACTCCCCGGCGGTGATAATTACCGCGAACTCATCTTCACCCTCCCCAACAAAACCGGGGCACCATACAAATCATCACATTGGGGAGAGCCGAATGTGATGATGCACATTCGCTTCAACGAACGAGACATCGACGGCAAGCACACACTGTTTATTGAGGAGATTCAGTCTGATTGGCACCAAGTTGGCCGCAAGAAAGGCTACAGGCCGCAAAACGCGCCACTTAACAGGACTGAGGCCAACATGAGACTGGCGAAACTCCTTAAGAACGACGACTATCTTGGTTTTACCGGCCCGACCGGCGCAATCAATGCAATCGTGAGGCATCGCGACGATTTTGCTCAGCGATGGGAGATGTCGCCCGAAACAGAAACGGCGGCGCGGGATTACATTGCCGCGATTGAATCAAACAGCGCCTCCGACGGTTCCGGCGTCGTGCGTGTTCCCGATGCTCCGTTTAAAACGACATGGCCCGAAATGGCGATGCGCCGCATGGTGCGCTGGGCCGCGGATAATGGGTTTGACAAAATCGCATGGACTCCCGGTGACGTGCAGAATAGTCGATACTCACTGAGCAAGCAAATCGATTCAATTGGTTACACCCTTGAAGACGGAAGATATTGGGTTACAGCCTCTAAAAACGGCGCTCCTGTTGCCGGGATAGATAACAAGCCAATGACGGCAGATGAGCTTGAGGATACTCTTGGAAAAGAAATTGCAGAAAAAATCGTAAATGGCGAAGGTGTTCGTTACGGAACTTATGATCCTCCCGAAATGGAGATAACTGGCGCTGATCTTGAGATTGGCGGAAAAGGCATGCGCGGCTTCTACGACAAGATGCTCGTGGATATCGGCAACAAACTTGGCAAGAAAGCTGGCGTGAAGGTTGCGGCGGAAACGATGGATGTTCCAGCCGGAGAGGCCGAATACGATCCCGAAGATGGATGGGCTCCGTCGTCAGATCAAGGCTCCGCCAGAAAGCAGCAAGTTTGGTCGATGGATGTTACTCCGTCGCTTGCCGCAGAAGCAAAGAAGGGATACCCCCGTTTCTCCTTGGCACCCGGAATGGAAGAAGCCGCTCTTCCGGATGTCATCTCCAAGGGCAACGAAAAACTCTTTGCGCCGTTCCAAGCCGAGAAGCCGCTGGGTCAGCGTATCAAGAGCTTCTTCACGGGCGGGGATGAATACAAGAACGCGACAGCCGCGCTGTTTGGCGGCGCGTCAGTCGGGCGCGTTCCGATGGCAATTCGCGTCGCGATGGTTGACTCACATGCGCAGTTGCTCGAACTCGAAAAGAAGGCGAACAAGGCCAAGGCCATCAAGGGCGCGACCGGAGAAGAGGAACGTTTAAATGCAGACTACTCCGTGTATGCGTCGTTCAATTTCGCTGAGCGCGCGGGTCACTTTACAGCTTACGCCGCCCACAAGGGCAACATCGAAGTCGTCATGCCGGACGGAACGATTGACTCCGCGTACGCAAAGGTGGCGGAGAGCGAAGACAATATCTCCAACATTATCGGCATTCTCACGCCAGAGCGCGATGGAAAGCGCGTGTCTCTGTTTGACGCCTTCCGCTCTTATGCAGTTGCGAAGCGGGGACAGACGTTGGCTGAGATCGATGGCAAGTTGGTGCCAGTGCAATTGGACGCCGCCTACCGCAACACAGCGCTCAAGGAAATCCCGCGGCTCTATCCGGAGGTCGTCCAAGCCTACGACATGTATCAGCGGATGAATGGTCGCATTCTTGAGGCCGCGGAGAAGTCGGGGCTCATCTCGAAAGAGACGCGGAGCAATTGGGCCGACAAGATGAATTACTACGCCTTCTATCGCGAGATGGAAGACGATTTCTTCGCGCAGCCCGTAACAGCCGCGCCGGGGTCCAAAATCGACATCAAGAAATACAAAGGCTCGAAGCTCGGCAATCTCGCCTCTGACCCCATCACGGTCATGCTTCATAACATGCACTTCTGGAATTCTTCCATCATGAAGAATATCGCCTCTCGCAAGGCGTTTAATCTCATGGAAGCGATGGGAGAAGCCCGTCCTCTTTCTGGTACTCAATCCCCCAGCTTCGAAGCGGGAGAGGTGCCGCAGACGTTCCATTATCGCGTCAATGGCGTGGACAAGCGATACGCCGTCAAGGATCACCTTCTCGCGACATCGCTTCGCTTTAATGAACGTATGGACTTCGGCATCTTCTCAAAGATACTCGGTCTTCCGACGCATTGGCTTCGTGAGTCCGTCACGCGCGATCCGCGGTTCATGATCACGAACCTCATGCGCGATACGCTCGCGTCGTGGGTTGTTCGCGGCGAAAACACGATCCCCATTGTGGATTCGGTTCGGGGTTTCAAAAAGGCTCTCTCGAAAGACAACGTCTCGATGCGGGCGCTCATGGCGTTCGGTGTCTCCGGTCAATACGACAAGTCCATGATGACCGCGGAGGAGATGTCGAAGACGCTCAAGCTTGAGCACGAGAACATGAGCGAAATCCTGCAAGCCCGTCACCTCGGCGCGGGCATGAAGATGATTTGGCGCACCTTCGGCAAGTGGTCCGACGCATCGGACGCAGCGTCTCGTATTCCAATCTACGAGAATGTGCTGAAGGAAACCGGAAACGAAGCGGAAGCCGCCTTCCGCGCCCTTGAGGTTCTGAACTTTTCTCGCCGCGGGTCGAGCAGGGCGCTAAGCCTCTTCACGCAAGCGATCCCGTTCCTCAACGCCCGCATTCAAGGCTTCGACGTGATGTATCAAGGCGGGAAGAGCGCCTATCGGTATGCGACCGGCAAGGGCTCCGCCATGGACGCGCGCATTGGTCGCGCCTTCCTTGTTCGCGGCATGATGCTTGCTGGCATCGCAATGGCGCTTGAAGCGCTTTACAATGAGATCGATGACGAAGACTACAAAAACCTTCCCGACTACATCAAGGACTCGAACATTCTTCTGAAGGTGCCGGGGACATCGAAGTTCGTCAGTTGGCCGAAGCCGTTCGAAGTCGGCTTGCTCTTCATGACGATCCCTCAGCACGCGGTTCGGATTGGCATGGGCAATGCCTCTACGGCAGACGCCACGAAGATGTTTACATCGCAAGTAGCGAGCACATTTGCCGTGAACCCCATCCCGCAATTTGCCGCCCCGGTGTTTGAGAACTTCTACAATCACGACTTCTTCACCGGCCAGCCCGTTGTGTCGGAAGGCAAGGAGCGGCTTGAGCCCTTCATGCAGTATGATTCGAGAACGTCAGCGATTTCACGTATGCTCGGCGAGATGATTAATTGGTCGCCCGCCAAGATCGAAAATCTGATTACCGGCTGGGGTGGACCGATGGGGTCTTATCTCCTCTACGTAGGCTCGACACTCCTCAACGGCACCCTCAATGAAATGGGCTCGGGCGTTCAAACGCTACCCACCGACGTGAGTAATTGGCCGATGGTGCGAGCGATCATGGTGGATGCCGAAACCAAAAACCCGCAAGTTGTCACGACAGCTTACGAGATGTACCGCGATGTTGATACAGTCAATCGCACCCTCTCCCGGCTCAAGAAGTCGGGCGATGTCGAAGCTGTCCGCGCCTATGTCGAAGACAATCGCGGCATTCTGAAAGCAAAGGCCCCCGTGATGAAAATCGCGGAGGCCCTTAATAATATCGCTGCTCAAGAGCGCCGTATCGAGCGTAACACAACGATGACCCGTGAGCAGAAGCTTGAGGCCATGCGTAAGCTCCGCGAGATGAAGCTACGTGTCACGCAGAATGTGCCAAAGATACGCGAGATGATGGATCAATAAAGCTGATGCGGGGTTTCCCCTTATCAGTGATCCACCGGCTCGTGATATCCCACTAGCGCGCAAATCTCGAACACGAGATCAAGCGCGTTTTCCGCCACGCGGTCTGCTTGATGGACAGTCTCCGGGGTGTAAATCCGGTTGTCGTCCACAAACTTCCGGCACAGCTTGAAGAGCGCGGTCTTCTTCTCATCGAGTGTCATCAGTACACAAGCTCCGGCATTGAGTCAACGGCAGACGAGATGAGCTTCGATTCATCCGCTTGTCGCGTGTAAACCGTCGCCATGGCGAGGCCGGAGTGCCCAAGAAGAGCCCCGATCTCATTGGCACTTGCTCCGCTCTCAGCAAGAAACGCTCCGACGCCCTTTCTGATCCCGTGGAAATTTTTTTCGATCCCGGCATTCGCGATTCGGGCCTTGAACTTGCTGCGGAATGAAGCCGGGGTCATGGACGCATTCCCGCTCACAATGTAAGGCCCATCCTTGGAGATGCCCTTTAGATACAGCGCGAGATCGGGGTGGATTTTAATCAGCATGATCTTCCCGGTCTTATGCTGCTTCACCCGAATGCTCCCGCGAGAGATATCTGACCACTTCATGTCGAGAACATCGGACTCGCGCTGCCCCGTGTACCACGCGAGGGCAACAGCGGTGGACACCACGCGGTCTTTCAAGGCGATCACCTTCGCGACCTCCTCAGGGTACCAGCGAGCCCATGACCCGATTTTCATCTTCTTCAGACGAGAGGCGGGGTTTCCGGTCACGTAGTCATGGTCGAGTGCGAACGAAAAGAGAACACTCGTCACTCGCGCAAACCGGTTAGCCATCGCTGGCGTCGATGACATTTCATCGAGCATCCCGACGATATCGGAGCGCTTGATCGTGTCGATCTCGTTCATCCCGTAGCGCAACTCGAACTTGGTGAGTACTTCGGAATACTGCCGCTTCGATGATGCGGCGAGGGATTTAAACGAGCGACTGTGTACGTATTGGTCGATGACCTCAAACAGCTTCATAATTTCCCCTTTCGGAAATCAGCTTCAAATTCCCCGCGAATATCCATGAATACCCTGCGGGCCTCCTCGTTTGTCGCTAAATCTCGCCGCGATTCGACACCAAGGATACTGCGCAAACCTTCTGCCACCGCATTTGGTTCCTCGGAAACTGAGAATCCCTTCGAAAAAAACCAACCCCGAAAGCGTTCATTACGGCACAAAGCCCCCGCAATCGCGACGGCGCGGTCTCCTTCTGTCTTGTCTTGACCCTTCTCCGGCTCTCCGGCATCGTTGATCTTCACCATCGCCACCATGTAGCGGGTGCCAAGAGAATCGAGAATTACATCC